>Ga0315281_10004402_pt1 | contig 20448 bp, 15 predicted proteins | sample YL17G07_0_MG_FD_204540 | JGI IMG/M metagenome (GOLD analysis project Ga0315281, IMG submission 204540) | Sediment microbial communities from Yellowstone Lake, YNP, Wyoming, USA - YL17G07_0 | ecosystem: Environmental > Aquatic > Freshwater > Lake > Sediment | place: USA: Wyoming | collected...
ATCTTTCGAAACAACTCATCGCCGGCCTTCTCGCCATCCCCGGCCTGCGCTTTTTCGGTATCTCCGACCCCGCCCGCTTCGATCAGCGCGTCGGCACCGTCTCCGTCCGCCTCGAAGGCCGCACCCCCACCGAAGCCGCCACCTTCCTCGGCGATCGCGGCATCTTCACCTGGGACGGCAACTACTACGCTTTAAACCTCGTCGAGCGCCTCGGCTTCGATTCCACCGGCGGCATGCTCCGCATCGGCCTCGTCCACTACAACACCGCCGAGGAAGTCGACCGCCTCCTCGCCGCCCTCCGCGAATTCGCCGCGCGCTGACGAATTTGTTGCTCCGGTTTGTGTAGCGCCACCCTTTAGGGTGGCATCTTCGATTTCTGCCCGGCACAATCCAAACGATTGAAACTCATTCTGTTCCAGGCCGTCTTTCCACGAGTCACAAGTCACGAGTCACCAGTCACTTCTCTTCCTCCCCTACACCCGCCCCGCATTTCCGTGTATCCTCAAAAAACCATGAGCAAACGTCCCAAACCCATCCTCCTCACCGTTCTCGACGGCTGGGGCTTCCGCGCCGAATCCGCCGGCAACGCCATCGCCCTGGCCCGCAAGCCCAATTACGACGAACTCCTCCGCAAATTCCCCAACACCCTCATCCACACCTCCGGCCCTTTCGTCGGCCTCCCCGAAGGCCAAATGGGCAACAGCGAAGTTGGCCACATGAATATGGGCGCGGGCCGCATCGTGCGCATGGACATCACCCGCATTGACCTGCTCATCTCCACCGGCGAAATCTACAAGAACAAACTTTTTCTCGACGCCATGGAACGCGGACGCTCCCGCAGCCTGCACCTCATCGGCCTGCTCAGCGACGGCGGCGTGCACTCCCAACTCAATCACCTCTTCACTCTCCTCGAAATGGCCGCGCGCGAAAAAGTCAGCCGCGTCTTCATCCACTGCTTCATGGACGGCCGCGACACCCCGCCCAATAGCGGCCGCGAATTCCTCCGCAAGCTCCAGCAGAAAGTGAACGAGCTGCACTGCGGCGAAATCGCCAGCATCGTCGGCCGCTATTACGCCATGGACCGCGACAACCGCTGGGAGCGCGTCAAACTCGCCTACGACGCCATGGTCCACGGCCAGGCCGAAACCCGCTCCGACGACCCCATCGCCGCCATCATCCGCGCCTACGAGCAGGGCACCACCGATGAATTCACCAAGCCCGTCGTCGTCACCCGCGGCACGGGCGATGCCGCCAAGCCCGTCGGCCTCATCCGCGACGACGACGCCGTCATCTTCTTCAATTTCCGCGCCGACCGCGCCCGCCAGATGACCCGCGCCCTGATGGACCCCGCCTTCGACGGTTTCGTTGACGCCAAGCGCCCCCAAAATATTTTCTTCGTGGCTATGACCCAGTACGAAAAAACATGGCCCTGGCTGCGCTACGTCATCGGCCCCGAAAAACTCGAGCACATCCTCGCCCAGGTCTTCACCGAACTCCAATACAAAAACCTGCGCTGCGCAGAAACCGAAAAATACGCCCACGTCACTTATTTCTTCAACGGCGGCATCGAAAAACCCTATCACGGCGAAGAGCGCATCCTCGTCCCTTCGCCCAAAGTCGCCACCTACGACCTCCAACCGGAAATGTCCGCCGCCGGCATCACCGACACCATCGTGCACGCCATCGAAAAAGGCGAATTCGACGCCATCATCATGAATTACGCCAACGCCGACATGGTCGGCCATTCCGGCAACCTTGCAGCTTCGATCAAAGCCGTCGAAGCCGTCGACGCCGGTCTCGGCCGCATCTATCAGGCGCTAAAACCCCGCGGCGGCTCCTGGATCATCACCGCCGATCACGGCAACGCCGAAACCATGATCGATCCCACGACCGGCGGCCCGCACACCTACCACACCACCAATCCCGTTCCCTTCATCCTCGTCAACGACGACGACAAACTCCGCCTCCGCCCCGGCGGCTCCCTCCGCGACATCGCCCCCACCATGCTCGGCATCCTCGGCGAACCTTCCCCCGTCGAAATGTCCGGCCAGGATTTGCGGGTGAAGTAATGCAGCGCACGAAACCATCCGAGACGAAACTGACGATTTGTGTGTGGCATCCGTTTTCTGAATGGCGCCCCCAGCCGATCCTCGCCGAAACCATCCGCCGCCGCTGGCCTGCCATGCGCGTCGTGCATTTGCCCGATTACGACGCGCTTCCCGCCGAACTTCCGGACACGGATATTTTTCTCGGCTATTCGCTCCGCCCCCAGCAACTTCTGGAAGCCAAAAAACTAAAATGGATTCATTCCACCGCCGCCGGCGTGGCCCAGCTCATGTATCCCGAACTGCGCGATTCCGGTTTGCTGGTCACCAATCCCAGTGGCATTTTTTCCGTGCCCATGGCCGAACACACTCTCGGATTGATTCTGGCGCTGGCCCGCAATTTTCCGGATTCCGTTCGCTACCAGGACAAGTCGCAGTGGGCCCAGCAGGAATTGTGGGACCGGCCGCAGCATCTCACCGAATTGAACGGGCAACTGCTGCTGATTGTAGGCATGGGTTCGATTGGAAGGGAATTGGCGAAGCGCGCCAAAGCTTTCGAATTGCGCGTGTGGGGCGTCACCCGCTCCGGCCAGGGCGACTCGTCACTTGCTGAACGCATCGTGCCGGTCGCGGATCTCGATGCGGTTTTGCCCCAAGCCGATTACGTCGTGATTGCCGCGCCGGAAACTCCGGAAACAAAATATCTTCTCGGCGCGGCGCAAATTTCGCGCATGAAGCGCGGCGCGCGGCTCATCAATGTGGCCCGCGGCTCGCTCCTCGACGAAGCGGCTTTGCTTCGCGCGCTCGAATCCGGCGCGCTGGCCGGCGCCGCGCTGGACGTCGCCTCCGAAGAACCTCTGCCCTCCGATTCACCGCTGTGGCGCGCACCAAATCTATTCATCACCCCGCATACCAGCGCCATCAGCGACCGCCTGTGGCCGCGCCAGACGGCCCTCTTCGTGGATTTACTGGAACGCTGGTTCGACGGCCGCGAAATCCTCAACCGCGTGGATCTCTCCCGCGGCTACTAGCGCTTCAATTGACCGGCGCTTCCTTGGGCGCGTAATAGCCCTGCCGCGCGTACACCACGAATTTCTGTTTCTTGCCCTTCTGGTCCACCACCGTCAGCGGCCCGCCGTCCGGTGCCACCAGCTCCACCTTGATCTTTCGAAACTTTCCGTCGCGCGCCCGGTTCGTCGGCGAGTACACCAGGTTGTACTGATTGCGCAGGCTGGCCACCAGATCCTGAAAAATCCCCGGAATTTCCCCGTCAAACTGCGGAAACCACGAACGCCCGCCCGTCAATTCCGCGAACGTGCGCAGCTGGTTTTCCGCCTGATAGAAGGAGAGGCGCGACGTGCTGGAAATCTGTCCGCGGGCGTCCATCATTTCAATCTGGGTTTTGCCAACGCCCACGGAAAAAATCGTGACACCCGTCTGTTTTATCTCCGCGAGGGTTTTGTCGAGCGTGTGCTTGGAGAAAGTGTCCACGCCGGACGCCAGGATGAGAATGGATTTCTTGCCCTGCACTTCCTTGAGGCGGTCGAGAGTGTCGGTCACGGCGTCGAAAATATTGGATTCGCTGAACCCCGGAAAATACATGTGCAGAATCGCGTCGCGCACCTCTTCCTTGTTCTGCGTGAAGTCCACTTCGACCCGGGATTTCATGTCGAAGGCCACCAGAGCCACCCAGTCTTTGGGGTTCAGATTGTGGAAGAACGGTTCGGCCCAATACTTGGCGTAGGCGCTGAAATAGCCGCCGAAAACCCTGCTGTCCTCCAGCAAAATGACGATGGTGATGGGAGCATCCGTGGGCCCGAAATTGGTAACCGTCTGCACAACCCCGTCCTCGGTCACCCGAAAGTTTTCCTTTTTCAGCCCCGTGAGGATGTCTCCATGCTGCGTGGCCGCGATCACGTCCAGCATCACCACCGGAACATCGACCGAAATGGATACCCCGCCCTCTTGCGGCTGCTGCGGGGGCGCCGGCTTTTGCGCCCTGGCGCTCGGGATGCTCCCGGCGAGGAGCAACGCAGCCAGCAGCAGCCCAGGCAGAACTTTCTTTCCAGTCGGTTTCATCGGCACTCCTCTTTTCTTTTCCTTGCGGGCACCCATGCTGACACAGGCCGCTGGGGTTGACAACATTGCGGCTCGTCCGCTGTCTCGTCCGCACCGCAAGGCCTCTCCCTGTTCCCTGGGACAGGGCCGTGAAAGTTACGCTACGCGGGTCACTCGCCGCCGGCGGAGTCCCGGGACCCGCATGGTAGTATGAAGCGTCCCGGAGAAAAAACGTTATCCGGACGGTCATTTCGATCGAGGGAGCTGCAGGCATGCATATTCTCAAGCTGGCGAAGGGTTTTGGCGTGGCGCTTGTTCTGAGCGCTTTTTTCATGGCGCTTCCGGTAGATGCGCAGGTCGCGGACACCTCGCTCATCGCCAAGGAAGCCACGCAGTGGCTGGCCGACCTGATTCGCATCAACACCACCAATCCCCCGGGCAACGAAGCCGAAGCCGCCAGGTACATCACCGATATTCTGAAGAAGGAAGGCATCCCCTCGGAAACTCTGGAACTGACGCCGGGCCGCAGCGCCGTGGTGGCCCGCCTGGCCAGTTCGGCCATGGCCGACCCCACGCGCGCGCTGCTGCTCGTCGCGCACATGGACGTGGTGGGAGTGGACCGCTCGAAATGGACGGTGGACCCCTTCGCCGCGGTGCAGAAGGACGGCTATCTCTACGGGCGCGGCGCGGTGGACGACAAGGGCATGCTGGCGGCCAATCTCGCGGCGTTTGTGGCGCTGAAGCGCATGAACCTGCATCTGGGCCGCGACGTGATTTTTCTGGCCACCTGCGATGAAGAGCGGGGCGGCGACGCCAGCATCAAGGAACTGGCCGCCAAGTACTGGAACAAGATCGCGGCGGGATACGCTCTGAACGAAGGCGGCAACGTCTACGTGAAGAATGGAAAAGTGTTCTACGTGGCGGTGCAGGCCAGCGAAAAAGTTTCCGTGAACGTGGCGGTGACCGCCAAGGGCCGCTCGTATCATGCTTCGCAGCCCACGCCGGACAATGCCGTCGTGCATCTGGCTTCCGCGATTGCCAAGATCGGCGAGTATTCCGCCCCCTCGCAGCCCACCACCATCGTGCTGCGCTATTTCGAGGAGATGGCCCGCATCGAGGAGACGGAAACGGCCAAATGGATGCGCGCTCTCGATACGCCCGAACGCGCCGAACACGCCCAGCGCTATCTTTCGCGGCAGAATCCGCTGTGGAATTCCATGCTGCGCGATTCCATCGCCCCCACGATTCTTTCCGCCGGCGTGCGCGTCAACGTGATTCCCGCCGAAGCCCGCGCGGAGATGAATATCCGCCTGCTGCCCGGCAACAGTGTGTACGCGCTGATCGGAGAACTCACCAAACTGGTGAATGATCCGCAGATCAAGTTCGAAGTGCTCAGCGATGCGGGAATGCCCGCACCGGCCTCCAAGCTGGACAGCGATTTGTACACGCTGATCGAAAAAGCCGGCGCCGAGCAGTTTCCCGGCGTCCCGGTGCTGCCCTATCTTTCCACCTGGGCCACGGATTCCTCGACCCTGCGCCTGCGCAACGTGCAGGCCTACGGACTCGTCCCCTTTCCCCTCGAGGACGAGGACATCCGCCGCATGCACGGGGAAGACGAGCGCATTCCGGTGGCTTCGTTTGCACAGGGCGTGCAATTCCTCTATCGTGTAGTTTACGAATTCGCCGCGGCAAAATAGCGGCCACCCGCGGGACGGGGCCATCCCGCTCACTCTCAGGAGACTATGCCTTTTCGACGCAGCAAGATTGTGTGCACCATCGGTCCGGCCAGCCATTCGCCGCGCATTATCGAAAAAATGATGCGCGCGGGAATGGACGTGGCCCGGCTGAATTTTTCCCACGGCACCCACGCCGACCACGCCCGCGTCATCACCCTGGTGCGCGAAGCCTCCGGCAAGCTGCAAAAGCCGGTGGCCATCCTGGCCGACCTGCAAGGGCCGAAAATCCGCACCGGAAAACTGGCCGGCGGCAAACCCGTCCTGCTGCGCACGGGCCAGAGCTTCGTGATCACCACGGCGAAAGTGCTGGGCGATTCCACGCGGGTGAATACTACATTCACGCCGCTGCCGCGCGAAGTGCATCGTGGCGACAGGATTCTTCTTTCCGACGGATTGATTGAGTTGCGCGTGAAGCAGGTGCGCGGCCGCGAAGTGGTCTGCGAAGTGATCAACGGCGGCGAACTGGGCGAAAACAAGGGCATCAATCTTCCCGGAATCAAGCTGCGCGTGCCCGCCCTCACCCCCAAGGACCGCGCCGACCTGGCCTTTGCTCTGAAGCAGAGCGTGAACTACATCGCGGTGAGCTTCGTGCGCCGCCCGGAAGACGTGCTGCTGGCCAAGCGGCTGATCCGCCGCGCCGGCAAGGACACGCCGGTGATTGCCAAGCTGGAAAAGCCGGAAGCCATCGATAATCTGGAAGCGATTCTGCGCGTGGCCGACGGCGTGATGGTGGCCCGCGGCGACCTGGGCGTGGAGATGCGCCCGGAGCGCGTGCCCGTGGTGCAGAAGCAGATTATTTCCCGCGCGCGCGAATTCCGCCGCCCGGTGATTACCGCCACGCAGATGCTCGAATCCATGACCCTGAATCCGCGCCCCACCCGCGCGGAAGCCTCCGACGTGGCCAACGCCATTTTCGACGGCACCGACGCGGTGATGCTCTCCGCGGAAACCGCTTCCGGAAAATATCCCGTGCAAGCGGTGGCCATGATGGCCAGCATCATTGACGAAGCGGAAGCCAGCGCGCACCGCTTTCCGCGCCCCGCTCCGGCCGAGCAGTTGAAAGTGGCCGAGACGGTAGCCGAACTGGTCTGCCACGCCTCCCGCGAGTTGCACATGAAAGTGATCACCGTTTTCACGCACAGCGGATTCACCGCGCGGCTGATTTCGCGTTACCGCCCGCAGACCCCGGTGGTCGCTTTTTCCCCCTCGCGCGAAGTGCGCCGCCGCCTGGCGCTCATCTGGGGCGTGATGCCGCGCACCATCGAGGACGTGCGCAAGATTGACGGCTTGGCGGCCATCGCGGAAAAGCGCCTGCTCGAAGAACGCCTGGCGAGCAAGGGCGACGTCATCGCCATTGTCGCCGGGACGCCCATGGGCGTCCGCGGCTCGACCAACTTCATGAAGTTCCACGTGATTGGCGGCGGGATCAAGTAAGGTCTCGCGGGAGATACTTCCGGATTTTTCCAGGTAACAAATCGTTCCATGCGGAGCCGCAGCGAGAGAAAACCTCAAGTAAGACTTTAAGATTTTGGCAGGGCCTACCCCCCACACCCCCGGTGTTTTTGCAAAGAGTGCGCAAGCGATTGATTCCAAAATGATTGCGGCGCACTCCTGTTTTTGGAAGAACGCAAGAGTGCGCAATCCATTGATTGTAGGGGAGTTGCGGAACGCTCCTGTTTTTGGAAGAGCGTAAAAAAGCGCAAAGAGCGCGGTTTGGGGTCGCGGAGCGGGGCAGATTGGGCGGGAAGAGGGTGGGGTTGCTGGCGGAGGTGAGGGCCGCGATTCACGGACCATGATAGCGCGGAAGTAACTGTGTTTCAAGTATTTTAATAGTGGTAATTATAATAATTCCGAAAAATTGCGTGAGAGATGACTTGACACGAGGTTCTCGCGGTGAGAACCTGCCCTTGTATGCGCATCATCAAGCGCGGCGCGATCGAGCAGTTCTGGCATAAGCATGCGGACGCGAGAGCCAGCCTGGAATCCTGGTACGGGGTGGTGCGCGGCGCAAAATGGAAAACGCCGGCGGAAATGAAGCAGGTCTATCCCAGCGCCGATCGGGTGGGACGAAGAACGGTATTTAACATCGCGGGAAACAAGTATCGGTTGATTGCGCGGGTGAATTACGAGAGCCAGCGGGTGTTTGTCCTGTACCTGCTGACGCACGCGGAATACGACAAAGGGGCCTGGAAGGTATGAGCACGAAGACCATTGAATTGGACGAAAAAACGTACGGGCAATTGCTGGGGAGAACGCTTCCGCGGGTTCTTCGCACGGAGGAAGAGTGCGAGCGACTGACGGCGGAATTGCTGCGGCTGGACGAGCAGGAAAAACTTTCGCCGGAAGAAAAAGAGCTGGCTGAGCTGCTGACCGTGCTGATCGACGAGTATGAGGAGCGGCGCTATGCGATTGGGAAGGCCAGTCCGCAGCAGACGCTGCGGCATCTGATGGAGGCGCGCAAGCTGACACAAAAGGATTTATGGAAGATTTTCGGGTCGAAGGGAATTACATCCGAGGTGTTTCACGGGAAGCGGTCCATCAGCAAGGCGCAGGCGAAGAAACTGGCGGAGTTCTTTCATGTTGGGGTGGAACTGTTCATCTGAGCAGGACAAGAAGGGGAAAGCAGCCGCAAGGCATCCGCAGCGAAAAGTTTCTCCGAGAACCCTGCAAAGATCATGAATATCACTGTATAGCAGGTTGCTGAAAAAGTCTTCTTGCGGTCACCTCGGACACGGCGAGTGGTCTGCCGATTACAGAAAAGCCAATAGAAAAGCAGATTCCTCGTCGCCTGTGGCTCCTCGGAATGACAAGAATGGGGTTTTTCAGCAACCTGATAGGGAGCCGGTGTGAGTGAAACGTCTAACAGTACGGCGGGAAGTCCCGGCGGGCTGACGATGGAGCGCGTGGCGGCGGCGCGGAAACTTTTGCAGGGCGTGGGCCCGGCGAGCCGGATGATTTTGGGGCGGTCGTTTGCGCCGGGTGGCGCGGCGGAAGTGCATTTGAAGCTGGAGAGCGAAGGGCCGACGGGGTCGTTCAAGTGGCGGGGAGCGTATTGCGCGGTGTGGGAGCGGATGCAGGGTGGGGAGAAAATTCCGGGGGTGGTGACGAGCAGCACGGGGAATCACGGGGCGGCGACGGCGTGGGCGGCGAGGAAAATGGGGATTGCGGCGCGCGTCTATCTGCCGGAAAAGCCGAACCCCTCGAAGCGGCTGCGGATTGCGCAAGAGGGCGCGGAGATTGTCGAGGTGGGAAGCTGCCTCGAAGAGTCGCGCGAGCATGCGGAGCGGTTCGCGCGGGAGAGCGGCTGGTACAACCTGGTGGACGGAGTGGCGCCGGAGATGCTGCCGGGAACGGCGGCGATTGGAGCGGAGGCGCTGGAACAGGTTCCCCTGGGGGAGGGGGACGCGATTTTCGTTCCGGTGGGAGACAGCACGCTGATTCGGGGCGCGGCGTGGGCGGTGAAGCGGATGCGGCCGGGAGTGCGGGTGATTGGGGTGCAGGCAGAGCGCGCGCCGGCGTATGCGCTGGGGTTCCGCGCGGGCACGGGGATGCGCACGGAGTCGAGCGAGACGATGGCGGACGGGCTGGCGGTGCGCGTGGCGACGGAGGAGAACGTGCAGGAGATGGCCGGGCTGGTGGATGAGTTTGTGCTGGTGAGCGAAGAGGAGATGCTGGGGGCGGTGCGGCAGCTGGTGATGGAGGAGCAGGTGGTGGCGGAGCCGGCGGGAGCGGCGGCGACGGCGGCGTACTTGAAGACGGCGAAGAAATATAAGGGGAAGAAAGTTGTGCTGCTGGTGACGGGAGCGAATATCGCGGAGGAGTTGCTGACGAAGGCGATGGGGTAAAACGAAATGTACTAGTTAACCCAGCGGTCGGGGCGCGAGGGGGGTTCGTTCTTGTGGCGATTGAGGTAGACCTGGAAGCGCTTGCGGGTGCGCTGAACTTTCCAGTCGGTGTAGCCGTTGCGCACGCGGAAGAGGAAGGAGTCGCGGCGGAGATAGAGCCAGCCGATGAGGCCGCCGCCCAGGTGGCAGATGTGGCTGACGCCGTCGCCGCTGGAGCCGAGGGTGCTGAAAAATTCGATAGCCACCATCACCAGGACTACGGTGCGCATGCGCATTCGAATGGGCAGCAGGAAAAGACTGACCTGGCGGTCGGGAAAAAGAATGGCGTTGCCAATGAGGATTCCGTAGATCGCGCCGGAAGCGCCAATGGTGGCTTGCAGCGAAAACGAATGCCCCCAGAGAACGGGGACGGTCTTGACGAGGACGTTGATCAGTCCCGCGCCGGCTCCCGTTAAAAAATAATATTGCAGAAAGCGTTTCTTTCCCCAGACCAGTTCCAGCTCGCGCCCGAACATCCACAGATAGAACATGTTCATCAGGATGTGCCAGACGGTGCGGACGTCATGGAGAAACAGGTAGGTGACCAGCTGCCAGATGCGCAGCAGCGGGATGACGGCCGCGGGGACCAGGCCGAACCACTTGATGAGGGAGTCGTGCGCCGCGGAACCCCAATATTGATTCAGGATGACCTGAAAAAAGAAAACGGAAAACGTGGCCACCAGGAGGGCTTGCACTCCCGGCGTGATGAAGAAATCGAAGCGGACCTGATAGTTGCGGATGTTGGAACGTGAACCCATAGCCGACTCATTTTACGGCGGTGGCAGGCGTTCGTCAAAGAGCGGGAATTGGGGAGTTGCACGGGGCACAAGCCATGCGGCACAGGCCCCGTGCAAGAAAGATTCTAGGCGAGCTTCTTGCGGGCGAAATAAAAGAGCGAGCCCGCGAGAAGAACGAACATGAGGACGGCGGGGAAATTGCCGTCGGTGATGGATTTGGGGAGGCGTTCGCTGAAATCCAGGTATTCCGGCCATTTGGCGCCGCGAAGCTGCAGCAGGCGCAAGGCGATGGCCAGCAGGCCGAAGACGCCGCCGGCGGCGATGAGACCGCTGGAGAAAAGCGCGCCGGGACTGGCTTCGCTGTCGTTTTTGGCTTCCTTGGAGCTATTGTCCACGAGCCAGCGCACGGCGCCGCCGCAGAAGATGGGCAGGGTGGTGGCGATGGAGAGATAGGAGCCGACGGCGAAGGCCAGCGAGCGCACGCCGAGCAACTCGACGGCGAGGACCAGAGCGACGCCCATGAGCACGAGGCGCCAGGGCAGGCGCTGGGTGAGGATGCCGTTGATGACCGTGGCCATGAGCTTGGCCTGCGGCGCGGGAGCCTTTTCGCTGCCGATGCCCTGAATCCACTGGCGGGTGATTTTCGCGGCGCCGGAATCGTAGAGATATTTTCCGTCGGGCACTTCGGAGGAGCCCACGGCGTTGACCAGGATGTAGGTTTTGCCCTCGAAGACGTAGCTGCTGTTTTCGACGCTGACGCCGGTGGGAAGCGCGCTGATGGTCAGGGGAAGTTCGATGGGCGGAAAGGTTTCCAGGCCCTTGTTCATGAAGATGAGCGTGGCGCCGACGGCGATGGTGGAAACGGAAACGCCGACGAGCAGGCCGAGTTGCTGCGAAACGGGCGTGGCCCCGACGAGGTAGCCGGTCTTGAGGTCCTGCGAAGTGGCTCCGGCGATGGCCGAGGCGATGCACACGACGCCGCCGATGGTGAGCGCGAGGACGGCGTAGTTGCGCCCGGTCCAGCCGGCGACGAGGAAGACGGCGCAGGTGGCCATGAGCGTGGCGATGGTCATGCCGCTGATGGGGTTCGAGGAGTTGCCCAGCAGCCCGGAGATGCGCGAGGCCACGGTGACGAAAAGAAAGCCGAAGACCACCACGAAGACGCCGGCGAAGACGTTGGCCACCAGGCCGGAAGCGGCGCCGGGGACGGGCTTGAAGGTGAGCAGCATCCACATCATGACGATGAGGACGAGCGAGCCGGCGACCACGGTGCGCATGGAGATGTCGCGGTCAATGCGGCTGGCGGCGGCGGATTGCCCGGCGTTTTCCGCGCGGACATCCTTCAGACCGGACTTGAGCGCGGAAATGATCGTGGGCATGGTGCGCATCAGGGTGATGAGTCCCGCGGCGGCCACGGCGCCGGCGCCCATGGGACGGATGTAGGTGGCCCAGATCTGCGCGGGAGACATGCCGGAGATGGGCGAAGTGCCGGGATAAAGGATGGCGGTGGGAACGGCGGAGCCGAAGAATTTGATGGCCGGGATCAGCAGCAGCCAGGAAACGACGCCGCCGGCGAGAAGCAACCCGCCCACCTTGGGCCCGATGATGTAGCCGACGCCGAGATATTCGGAGGTGATATTGGCGCGGATGGAGGCGCCGGGAAACCAGCCGGGCTGGTAGTCGGGCATTTCCTTCCAGGCTTTCGAGGTGCCCATCAGGAAGGTGTAGACGCCGCCGAGGCCCAGGCCGAGGAAAACGCGTCCGGCGAAGGAGCCGCCGCGTTCACCGGCGACGAGCACGTCGGCGCAGGCGGTGCCTTCGGGGAAGCTGAGATTGCCGTGCTCCTTGACGATGAGCTGGCGGCGCAGGGGAATCATGAAGAGGACGCCGAGCCATCCGCCGAGCAGCGCCAGGAAAAAGACGCGCCAGTAGTCCAGTCCGAAGCCGAGAAAAATGAGCGCGGGCATGGTGAAGATGACGCCCGCGGCGAGGGATTCGCCGGCCGAGCCGGTGGTCTGCACGATATTGTTTTCGAGGATGGTGGCGCGGCCGAAGGCCCGCAGGATGCTGATGGAGAGCACGGAGATGGGAATGGAGGCGGAAACGGTGAGGCCGGCGCGCAGGCCGACGTAGACGGTGACCGCGCCGAAGAGCAGACCGAAGAGCGCGCCGAGGATGACGGCGCGGATGGTGAACTCGGCGGGGCTTTCGTCGGCCGAAATGTAGGTATGGAATTCGCCCGGCGGGGCGGTGGAACTCCAGGGACGTGTGCTCACCAGTGCCTCCAGAATGCGCAGGATGGGGCCGCCCAATTCCAAAAACAGAAAACGAAAATAGCGGCCCGGAATGTCTGGCGGGATTATGCCGTAAGCGGGGAGGAGGGGGAAGGGAATTTAATGGAAAGAACGATTGTTCTCTTCAGGGCCGGCGCGGGCAAAGAAAACGCAGAGCGCAGGGCGGGGAAGCGTTGCGCAGGACCGCGCGTAGGGAGCGCGGCGCGGCGGCGAAGAGCGCGGCCAGCAGGCGGCTGCCCTCTTCGAAGGAAAGCGCGCGGTGAAAGAGATCGGCCCGGTGCGCGTAGGAATAGCGCTCGTAGGCAGGGGTAAATTCCCGCGCGGATTCCGCAAGGCATTGCCAGGGGCTGCGGCGGCGGAGCAAGCGCCGCGCGGAGGCTTGCGCGCGGGGAATCTCGATGCTCTGGCGCGCCGCGCCGCCGCCGGATTCGAGAATCACTCCCGTAACCTCTTCAAAACGAAAAGCGCGGGAAGGATCGTCGTCGGGAAAGACGGCGAGGAGTTTGTGCAATTCCTCGGGTGTGGCGGAAAATCCCTCCCACCAGTAGCGGAAGCCGTTGTAGGCGACCGAACCGGCGTGGAGAATCTGGCCGAGACGTTCGGGGTTCTTGCCGGTGACGCGCACGATCATGTCCGCGAGTTCGGCGAGGCGAAACGTCTGGCGCAGGACGGGGCGGACGCTGAGGTAGCCGGCCTCTTCCTCGGTGAAGCGTACGGAAATGGTTTCGGGTAAGGGCACGGGAGAAGCTCTCGATCCGTTATTGCGGCCAGTCACCGCGAAACAGCCGTTGGGATAGTGCGGGGAAATTCATACGGTTGAGATCCTTCGTCGCTGCGCTCCTCAGGATGACCGCTTTTTTTAGGTGGTCGTCATCTTTGATAGCCGCTCGCGCACCAGGTCGCTGAGCGCCTTGCCGTCCACGGTCTTTCCTTCCAGATGCGCCCGCGCGGCCTTCACCACCGCGCCCATCTGCTTCATGGAAGCGGCGGCGGTTTCCGCGACGGCCTGGTCGATGGCCGCGTTCATTTCGGCGGCGCTGGCTGCCGCGGGCAGGTAGGACTCGATAATGATGAGTTCCTTGGCTTCCTTGGCGGCCAGTTCCGGGCGATTGCCCTGGGTGAACTGCTCGATGGACTCCTTGCGCTGCTTGAGCATGGTTTGCAGCACCTGCTGCGTTTCGGCGTCGTCCAGCGCGCGGATCTTTTCGATCTCCTTGTGCTTGATGGCGGCCTTGATCATGCGCACCACGCTCAGGCGCAGCTCGTCCTTGGCGCGCATCGCGTCGGTCAGGTCCTTCTGAATCTGTTCCATCAGGCTCATCGCGGGCTCCTCGAACCTCGACTATAGCAGAGGCCGGGGCGGCCCGGCGAGGCATGGAATTTTCCGATGGGGCGCAGCGGATTCCTGCGTTTGACAGCGCGGCGCGCGGGCGGCTAACGTGGAATGTTGCCTGGCGAAGAGTAAAACCGCCGCATTCATACCCGAGGAGCGTTTTTCGTGAAAATCATCGTAGCGGACAAGATCAGCGATCGCGGCGTCGAGCTGCTGAAGCAGCAGAGCGGATGGAACGTGGTGCTGACCACCAAGGACAATCTGATTGCGGAGATTGCCGACGCCGACGCCCTGGTCGTGCGCAGCGCGACGAAGGTCACCGCCGAGCTTCTGGAAAAGGCCCCGCGGCTGCGCGTGGTGGGCCGCGCCGGCGTGGGTGTGGACAATATCAATCTGGACGAAGCCACGCGCCGCGGCGTACTGGTGATGAGCACGCCCGGCGGCAACGCCATCAGCGTGGCTGAGCATACCTTCGCGCTGCTGCTGGCCCTCGCGCGGCAGATTCCCCGGCACGACGCCGCGATTCACGCCGGCCGCTGGGAGAAGTCGTCGCTGGCCGGAACGGAAGTGCGCGGCAAGACGCTGGGCCTGGTGGGCTTCGGGCGCATCGGCAGCGAAGTGGCCAGCCGCGCGCAGGCGTTCGAAATGCGCGTGGTGGCCTATGACCCCTACATCAGCGAAAGCGCCGCGCGCGAAGCGCAGATCGAGCTGATGAAGCTCGAGGATCTGCTGGCCGTGAGCGATTTCATTTCCCTGCACGCCGGACTGAATCCGGCCACGCAGAATCTGATCAACGCCAAGACCATTGCGCTGATGAAGCCGGGCGTGCGCATCGTCAACGCCGCGCGCGGCGAGCTGATTGACGAAGGCGCGCTGGCCGAGGCGCTCCAGAGCGGCAAGGTGGCTGGAGCGGCGCTGGACGTCTTCGTCGAGGAGCCGCCCAAGAATTCGCCGCTGACCTCGCTGCCCAACGTGGTGGCCACGGCGCACGTGGCCGGCTCCACCACCGAAGCGCAGGAGGAAGTGGGCACGCAGATCGCCCAGCAGGTGCGCGATTATCTGGCCGATGGGGTGATGCGCAACGCCGTGAATCTTCCCGCGCTGTCCGCCGAGCAATACCGCCGCGTGAAGCCCTATCTGGACCTGGCCGAGCGGCTGGGCTCGCTCGTCTCGCAAGCCGCCGCGGTGCGCCCCGCGCGCATTCGCATCCGCTACGCGGGGGAAACGGCCGAGGCCGGAACGCATTTGTTGAAAAGCGCGGTGCTGGCCGGCGCGCTCAACGCCGTGCTCGACGAAAAAGTGAACGTGGTGAACGCCCCGGCGGTGGCCGCGGCGCGCGGGCTGACCGTCGAAGAAGAGACGCGGCGGCGCGAGCACGGGTTCCCCAACACGCTGGAAGTGGCCGCGCTGCCCGAGCCGGGCACGCAGCAGCGAGGATTTTCCGCCGAAGGCACGGTGCTGCATGACGGCTCGCCGCGCGTGCTGGCGATTGACGGCATCTCCGTTGAATCGCAGCTTGAAGGCACCATCCTCTATCTGCGCAACCTCGATCAGCCGGGAGTCATCGGCAAGATCGGAACGATTCTCGGCGAACAGGGCGTGAACATCGCCACCTTCGCGCTGGGGCGGCGCGAAGCGGCCCAAGGCGCGGAAGCGGTCTCGCTGATCCGCCTGGACGGGGAAGTGCAGGAAGCGGCGCTGGCTGCGATCCGGAAAATCACGGCGGTGACGGAAGCGAAACTGATCCGCTTTGGGAAGGGGTGAGGAAATCGAAGAGTAGCAGGACGGTTGTCCGGATTTCCGGGATAAATCGGATGAGAAGGTCTGAAACGTTTGTTGAAATGGCTTGACTTCCGGGCGAGGCTGAATTAAAAAGCTAGAGTTCATAGGAAATGGCCGCAAGGCTGGTCTTTCCTTTACAGGAAACGGCCAGGCGTGGAATCTTGCGGCAGGGGTGCTGCGAGAATTCGCAATAAACGAGATGAGAGGGTAACCATGAAAACGTTCAAGGCAGTGGCGTGGGTGTTTGTGCTGGCTCTCGGGATGCTGGCGGGCGCAAAGCCGGCGTGCTCGCAGACCGCGGCGCTGAACGGCACGATTTTTGATCCGGGCGGAGCCAGCGTGCCCGGAGCGCAGGTGACGGTGGTGAATGAAGCCACCGGCCTGACGCGCTCGGCCACGACGGCGGAGGACGGCAAATACATTCTGGCGCAACTGGTGCCGGGAAAATACAAGATTGAAGTGAAGGCCCAGGGATTCAAGACCGCGACGCGGCAGGGCGTGGAGGTGCTGGTGGGAATCAGCAGCACGCTGGACATTCACCTGGCGGTGGGCGCGGTGACCGAGACGATGATGGTGACGGAGACCGTGGCGGCCTTGAACACCACCGATGCCAGCATCGGCACACCGATTTCGGGTACGGAAGTTGCCGCGCTGCCGCAATTGGACATGAATCCTGCCGGCCTTTTGAGCCTGCAGACGGGCGTGGGCTACATCCCCACCAAGCCGGACCAGCCGGGCGGCTACGGAGGCGCCAACGAGGCGGACGGGCGCAGCGGTTCGGTAAACGGCGCGCGCAGCGACCAGACTAACGTGACCCTGGACGGCGTGGACGCCAACGACCCGCAGAAGGGCTATGCCTTCACCACCGTGCTGCGCGTGCCCCAGGAATCCCTGGCGGAGTTCCGCACCACCACCAGCAGCTATGACGCGGACTCGGGCGGGCGTTCCTCGGCCGCCCAGGTGCAACTGGTGACCAAGGGCGGCACGAACAATATCCACGGTTCGGCCTACTACGCGCACCGCAATGAAGCTTTCAACGCCAATGATTTCTTTCTAAATCAGGCGGGTATTCCGGAGCCGAAGTTCCGGCACCACTTGTTCGGCGGATCGGCAGGCGGGCCAATCATGAAGGACCGCGTGTTCATCTTCGGCAACTTCGAGCGATTGAAGGAATCGCTCTTTTCCTCGCGGGAGCGCGACGTGCCTTCGGTGGCCTTCCGCGACGGTGTGTTCTTCTATCCGTGTAAAGACCTGCCAACGCCTCCAGTGTCTCTGTACGCTCCCTGCACGCCGCCTCCCGGCGGTTTTGTTCAGGGCTACAGCGGCACAACTTCTTATGGGATGGATGGGAACGGGTGGCCTTGCGTCTCAACCGCGCCGGGCTGCGGAGCCATTCCAGCGGGGTATTATGCCTTGAGTCCCTCACAGATCGCGGCCATCGACCCGGCCGGAATTGGCGTGAATGTCGCCGCCATGACGCAAAATCAGCTTTTTCCGATACCGAATTCGGGCGGCAGTTTTGACGGACTGAACATCCTGGGCTACCGCTTCGGCGCGCCTGTGGAGAACCGCTTCAACACCGCGTTCGTGCGCGTGGACGTGCATCTGGACCATGCGGACAAGCACACCCTGTTCTGGAGAGGCTCGCTGATGCACGACACGGTGGCCACGGACCCGCAATTCGCCGGCCAGCCGCCCAGTCAGACGCTGCTGAACAACAACAAGGGATACGCGGTCGGCTATACCGCAATTCTCACCCCGCAGATCGTGAACAACTTCCGCTACGGCCTGACCAGAATCAGCGACAAGCGCAGCGGTCTGCAAACGAAGGAGTTCGTGGACTTCCGGTTTATTGACAACGCCGCGGACTACGACAGCAACACCAGCGGCCGCATCCTGCCGCAGCACCACTTCCGCGACGATGTGAGCTGGACCAGGGGCGTGCATCAATTCAGCTTCGGCGGAGAGATGCGCTTCACCCGCAACGCCACGTTCAACACCGCCAGTTCCTTCCACGCCTTCCAGATTAATCCTTCGTGGATGGAAAACGGCGCCCGCGTCATCGAGCCGGGACATTCCAGCTGCAACCGCCCCGGATGTTTCGCGGTTCCGGTTAACGCCGGTGGGCGCTCGTTCCGCGATGCCTTGACGCAGATGCTCGGTCCCATTACGCAGGTGGATGCCTACTATAACTTCGACAAGACCGGAACGACCCAGCCGGAAGGCGAGCCCGTGCGCAGAAGGTTCGCGGTGAACGAATTCGAACTCTACGCGCAGGACCGCTGGCGTCTGCGTTCCGACCTGACCGTAACCTTCGGCGTGCGCTACTATCTGCCTTCGCCGCCCTGGGAGACCAACGGCAATCAAGTGGTCCCCACGCCCAGCCTGAGCACCTGGATGGGCTGCCGCGAACAGGCCATGAACGCGGGCTCGCCCACTTCTTCCTGCGGGCTGCTGTCGCTCGATCTCGGCGGAAAGGCCAACGGCAAGCCGGGGTACTACTCATGGGACAAGAACAATTTCTCGCCGCGCGGGGCCTTTGCCTGGACTCCCAAGTTCAAGGACGGCATCCTGGGCAAGATCTTTGCCGACGGCAAGATGTCCATCCGCGGCGGCTATGGCCTGGTTTACGACCGCATCGGAAACGGCCTGGCCACCACCTTTGACCAGGTCGGCTCCTTCGGCCTTTCCACCAACATCACCAGCGCGCTGGGCGGCTGCGGTTTCGGCACTGCCGACACCGCCACCAGCACCGGTGTGCAATGCAGCCGCTTCACCGGCGTGTTCGACACCGCCACGGCCAAGGCCCAAAGCCTGCAGCCTTCTCCGGGCGCCAGTTTTCCCGCGGTTCCTCCGTCGGGATTGCTGACCGTGACCTCCGGACTGGATGACAAGATCCGCACCCCGTATGCCCACACGTTCGATCTCTCGATCGCGCGCCAGCTCCCCGGGAATATGACCCTGGAAGCGACTTATGTGGGCCGCCGCGGGAAGAAACTCACGATGATTCGCGATTACGGCATGCCTGCGGATATGAAGGATCCGGCCTCGGGAGTCAGCGCACTCGATGCCGCGCGGGGGCTGGTTGGCTACGCCGAACAGCACGCCAACGATCCCTATCAGGGATTGATGACCATTGGCAGCATTCCCTACTGGCAGAATATTTTCCCGGCCTTCGGCCCCACGGGGATAAACGGTGGATGTCTCCAGTTTGATGTCTTTAACGTCAAAGCGGGTCCGGACGGAATCCTGGGCAACGCGGACGACTTGACTGGCTGTGGCTATTCCGCAACCCAGGTGGCCTATGACTACATGATCGGCTACCACGGCACAGAGGCCGGCGGCTCCGGATTCGGCGCCAGCACCTTCTGGCAGGACGTGGATTATTTTGCCTTCCCGGCCTATCCCACCTGTGCGTCCGGGACGGATCTGAATGGCGACGGATTCAAAGATTGTCCGAACAGCTATTTCCCGTCGCAGTACGTGAACCTGCATGCGTGGACGACCATCGGACGCTCGGAATACCATGCCTTGCAGATGAACCTGCGCAAGCAGGCCACCCACGGTATCTCCTTCGTCCTCAACTACACTTTCTCGAAGTCGCTGGATACTTCCTCGACTCCCGAGCGCCAGGAAATCACTGGCGGCGCCTGGACGGGCGGGTATACCGGAACGACCATCAATGCCTGGGATCTCAACCAGGAATATTCCTTCTCCGACTTCGATTCCCGCCACCAGTTCAACGGCTACTACATCATTGACCTGCCCTTCGGCAAGGGGAAGAAGCTGGGTGGCTCGGCTGCGAGCTGGCTGAACCAGATTATCGGCAATTGGCAGATCTCCGGCATCGTGCATGCCAACAGCGGCCTGCCGGCCAATATCGTCAACGGACGCACCTGGCCCACCAACTGGGACCTGCAAGGCAACGCCACCTGCGCGCCCGCCGGAGCCTATCCCTTCGGACTGGCGACCGGACCGTGTCCTTCGACGCAGAACGTGCATGGACCGAAGCCCAACATGTTCGGCAATGCGGCGGCGGCTCTGGCCCAATTCCGCTTCACCGCGCCCGGCTACCGCGGACAGCGCAACGTGATCCGCGGCGACAAGTACATGAGCACGGACATGGGCATCACCAAGCAGTTCAAGCTCCCCCGCGAAGGCATGAGCCTGGTCTTCCGCTGGGAAATTTTCAACTTGACCAACTCCTCGTACTTCGACACCGGAGGAAACAATCCGGTCAGCTCCAGCATCGAAGACGCGGCCACCTTCGGCGATTATCACAGCACGCTGGGTTCTTCGCGCCAGATGCAGGCCACGCTGCGGCTGATCTTCTAAACCGATATACAGAGCGACTTCAGCCCGCCGGGAAGCGCAAGCTTCCCGGCGGTTTCGTTTGTGTGGGAAGTTTCCCGCGCCTCAGCCCTTAATCACCGCCATCGGCCGCATCCGCGCCACGCGCCGCGCCAGCCCCGCCCGGTGCACCACGTCAATCACCGCGTCAATATCCTTATACGCTTCGGGAACCTCTTCCAGGATCCCGTCGCGCGTTTGCGAGCGCAGGAAAATCCCCCGCTCTTCG
>Ga0315281_10004403_pt1 | contig 20447 bp, 15 predicted proteins | sample YL17G07_0_MG_FD_204540 | JGI IMG/M metagenome (GOLD analysis project Ga0315281, IMG submission 204540) | Sediment microbial communities from Yellowstone Lake, YNP, Wyoming, USA - YL17G07_0 | ecosystem: Environmental > Aquatic > Freshwater > Lake > Sediment | place: USA: Wyoming | collected...
CGCCGACATCACCGTCACGCCTTACGATGTGACCTATGACGGCGATGCACACACTGCTACCGGCACGGCCACGGGTGTTGATGATGAGAGCCTGAGCGGGCTTGACCTGAGCGGCACCACGCACACGGATGCTGGTTTCTACGAGGATGATCCCTGGAGCTTCACCGATGTCACGGGCAACTACAACAATGACAGCGGCACGGTAGATGACAACATCAGCAAGGCTGACGCGGTAATCGTAGTCACGCCTTACGATGTGACCTATGACGGCGATGCCCACACTGCTGATGGCAGTGCTACGGGTGTTGATGATGAGAGCCTGGAGGGGCTTGACCTGAGCGGCACCACGCACACGGATGCTGGTTTCTACGAGGATGATCCCTGGACCTTCACCGATGTCACGGGCAACTACAACAATGACAGCGGCACGGTAGATGACAACATCAGCAAGGCTGACGCCGACATCACCGTCACGCCTTACGATGTGACCTATGATGGTGATGCCCACACTGCTGATGGCAGTGCCACGGGTGTCAAGGGTGAGAGCCTGGAGGGGCTTGACCTGAGCGGCACCACGCACACGGATGCCGGTTTCTACGAGGATGATCCCTGGAGCTTCACCGATGTCACGGGCAACTACAACAATGACAGCGGCACGGTAGATGATAACATTGACAAGGCTGACGCCGACATTACAGTTAACGGATACACTGGCGTCTATGACGGTGATCCGCACGGGGCCAGCGGCACCGCCACGGGCGTGAAGGGTGAGGACCTGAGCAGCGGTCTGGACCTGGGCGATACCTTCACCGATGTGCCCGGAGGCACTGCTTACTGGACGTTTACCGGCGGCACTAACTACAACGACGACAGCGGCGATGTAGCCATCATCATCGGCAAGGCCCCGCTGACCGTGACAGCGGAAAACAAGTCGCACCAGTATAGTGACCCTGAGCCCACGTTGACATATACTATCACCGGCTACGTCAACCACGAAGACAGTTCGGTGGTCAGCGGCAGTCCCTCGCTCACCACTATAGGTACACAGTGGCTCCAAGCTGGTACTTACACGATTACATGCAGTCAAGGCAGCCTCACTGCCACGAATTACTCCTTTAGCTGTGTGAATGGCACGATGACCGTAACGCAAGAGGATGCCTTCATCGAGTACTCTGGCGACACTATCGCCCAGGTCGGGACCAATCTCAATCTCCGCGTGACGGTCTGGGATAGCGCTGCCATTGGCGGATTCCCTGGCATACCCTCAGGGCCGACTCCCGATACAACCATCGGCGATATCACCAAAATGTGGATTGTCTTCGAAATCACTCCAATCGCCGGTGGCACCTCTACGAAGAAGTATGCCCAGGTGTCCGACACCGGTACGACCGGCGATGGCATCGGGACAGCGACAGCCACTTACAGTTCAGGGGTAGAAGGTACTTATACAGTGGTAGCCAGACTGGTGACTGGAAGCGGTAGCGATATCGCAAACCAGTGGTACTCGACACCCGGTGCCCAGTCCTCAGAGGCGTCAGCCATAGACTTCTATACCAATAGCGGCCAGTTCGTTACTGGTGGCGGTTGGATTAATGACCTGAATGGCAAGAAGGGCAACTTCGGCTTCGTCGCCCGATATAATAAGAACGGGAAGGCACAGGGGCAGATGGTCTACGTCTACCGTGGTCTTTATAACGGCGTGCTGGCAGACTTCGTGATTAAAAGCAATGCTCTAGGCGCGCTGTCTTTCAGCGGGAACACTTATCCGATCACAGCAACTTTGCAGGGTAAAGCTAACATCCAGGTCAACCGGGCAAGCGATGGCGTTCAGCTTTACAGTGACGGAGGAGCGACCTTTACAGCCCAAGTTACCGATAGCAACAAGAACTCCGGAATCGGCTCGGATAGCTTCGCGCTGACGGTTTACGACAAAAACGGCGTGAAATACAAGGACTTTGCTGCCTTGCCGCTGCAAGGTGGGAACGTCGTTATCCATATGAAATAGCCAGAAACTGGAAGTGAAAAAGAGAGCGCCGCCATTTCGGCGGCGCTCTTGACTTATAGTCCTACGTAACTCTCATATCAGCATTGAGGGTTTGGGCTCTGGAATTACAAACGGTTATTGCCTTGACACCTTTCTAAAATGGAGATTATAATTTTATTTACCTGTGAGGAGGTAATCGAATTATGAAAAAGCTTTGGTTAAGCGTTCTGCTGGTAGCGCTGCTCTTATTGACCATATCACCGGCAGCGGTCCTGGCGAAATCAGACGGACCGGGGCAAGTTAACGCCACTGATGTCCAGATTGTGAAGAAGGTCACCCTAAAAGGTCCCGCAGCTAAGGGCGGCAAAACGGTCCCCACTGCCGCCAGCGGCAGCCTGGGAGAACTTTTAAGCAATGATGCGGACAAGTACGCAATTGTTATAGGAATTAACAATTATCCGGGCGCCGGCAGCGATTTGCAGTATGCCGTAGCAGATGCCGATGAAATGAGCTATGTTTTAACTAGTTTTTACGGGTTTAGTAACGTCCTTGAACTTACCGACGCTGCTGCCACTTATAACGCGATCAAAACCGCCATCGCCGATGTAAGAACCAGTGCTAAGTCAGGCGACGAGGTGGTCTTTTTCTTTAGCGGCCATGGAGCAAAGGGCAAAGCGGCTGATGGCGATAAGAATAATGTAGACCAATCTATCGTTGTCCAGGAAAACGGGCAGTTTGCCTTCATCTGGGACGGAGAGCTGGTGCAGTGGTTCAGCGGCTTCCTTACGAACCGGATTATATTTGTCTTCGATAGCTGTCTGGCCGGCGGCATGTCCGTGCTGAAGGCTGATGGCAGGGTGGTCTGCATGGCTTCCACCATCAACAGCATGTCCCTGGAGGGTGCTGCCTGGGGCGGTGGTCACGGCCAGTTTACCTATTACTTCGCCGAAGCGGGTATGGAAAAAGGTCTAGCCGGTAAGTACGACTATAACGGAGATGGAACACTGTATCAACCCCAAGATGTTTCTGTCGAAGAGGCGTTTGATTATGCTAACGCAAATTGTAAGTCTCAAACGCCCACCATCGCCGATGGATTTTATAAGGATTTATTACCTTAAATACTAATATCGCTAAAGAAAGGGGCGGGGACCAAATCCCCGCCCCTTTCCCTTTTTAGTGCGTAAATACGGGGCAGACCAAGCGAGCATGGTCTGCCTCTAGGCGAAGGAGACCATGGTCTTCACCGCTTTGTATTTGCCCTTGTGCAGGTTCACTTCAATCATCTCGCGGTAGTCTTCCAGAGGGAAGGTATGGGAGACCATAGGCTCCAGAGAAACCTTCTTCTGCTTCACGAAATCTATGGCGATCTCGAAGACGTGCTCTTTTTTGCCGAGTAAATCGGTATATCCGAAGCAATAAACACCTTTTATGGTCTGGAGTTTAAGCCACAGGGGTGTGAGGTCGATCTTTACTTCCTTGCCGATGCCCACTACGCTCAGCACCCCGCCTGTCCGGAGCACTCTCATAGCAGCATTGAGGGTTTGGGTGCTGGCCACGGTATCGAATATCTTGGTAAAGCCGCCCATGAGCATCTTTTCGCCAAGCAGCGGTTTGTATGCTGTGGCCCCGGTGATGCTCACTGTGTGATGCAGTATATCTCCATCCGTGATGATGTGATTTGCGCCTGCCTGAGAGACCAGCGCTGCATGGAAGCGAGAGGGCTCTGCCACCGTGATAGAGCAGCCTATGCCCAGGGCACGTATCGACTGGACGATGAGGTTGCCTATCACGCCGCCGCCGATGATGAGCACCTGGTCATCGGGGCCGGGCATATTGTCCAGCACAGCCTGAAGCGTTACGGAGAGCGGCTCTATCATAGCGCCTTCTTTGGGTGACACGCCTTGAGGCAGTTTGAAGACCTGGCTCTTATGCGCCACGAGATAGGGCGCGAAGCCCCCGCCCAGGTCACGGGATATGCCGATAAACAGGCCCGGAGAGACATTGCCCTCAGCGAAGTTTTCGCAATTGGCAGGCCTTCCCATGCTACAGGCTTTGCACTCCGTCTCAATTCCGCGGGTAGCACAGCCGAGATGCGGGGCAACGGTAACCAGTTCCCCTGCTTTTATGCCCGCGACATTTTGTCCCACTTCCACCACCTGGCCGCAGAACTCATGCCCGATGGTGCAGGGGAACGAGGTAAAGGGTGAAGCTGCCGGCGAGTCCTTGAGAAAGATGAGGCTGACATCGCTCCCGCACAGGCCGCACATAAGCGTCTTGATTTTCACCCAGTCAGGCGAAGGCAAGACTGGCTCGGGGACATCGACAAGCCGTGTCGTGGCCAGAGGGCCCTGGTAGTAAAGACGCCGGCTCAGCCTGCCCAGAACACTTAGCACCGCAAACTGGGGGACTGTGACAGAGAATTGTAGAGCTTTCATTATTCTATCAACCCCCTAAATCCTCCTCCTTCCTCGGAAGGATTGGGGGGACTTTTGGATTTGGGGGATACCCCCAAACCCCCAGCAGAGGGGTGAAACCTCTCTGCACTCCCCAGGTAACCAACTCAGCAGGATATTATTTTATTCCCAGACGCAGACGCTGCCCGCTACGTCGCATCCCTCCATCCAAACGCTGTCCAGCGTTACCAGATCGGGCGGTACGCCGTGCACTTCGGCGTCGACAATCACGTCCAGTACTGCCGGAAGCCCTGAGTTCACCGCTCGCTTCAACGCAGGCTTAATCTGGGCAGGTTTGGTCACTCGCTCGCCATAGCAGCCGAGGGATTCGGCCAGTTTGTCGTAGCGGGCATCGCTGAAGTCCACGCCACAGTAGCGTTCCTGGTAGACCAGCTTCTGTCCGCCTTTGATCATGCCCCAGGCCTTATCGTTGGCAATGATGACAATAATAGGCAGCTTCTCACGTGCCGCAGTCTCCATCTCCATGGCATTGAAGCCGAAGGAGCCATCGCCGGTGATGCAGTAAACCGGGGTCTTGGGTCTGGCAAGCTTGGCCCCTATAGCGTAAGGCACTCCTGTGCCCAGATGCCCTGAGTCGGCAGCCCAGAGGAAGGAACGCGGCTCATATACGCGGTTCTGGTAGAAGGCCCAGACCGCCGTGTTGCCACCGTCCACCGCACAGATAGCCTCACGTGGGAAGAAGTCGTTCACCTCGCGCATGAGGCGCAGGGGATGGATGGGCACATCGTTTGAGTAAGCGCCTTCTTTCCAACCGTCCAACCAGATCTTCTGTGCCTGCCGGGCTTCTTTAAGCTGAGGTTTTTCTCTCTTTGGTTTGGTGTGCTTCTTCACCGCCTTGAGCAAGGCGCTCAGGGTGGCCTTGGCGTCTCCCACCAAGGCCAGGTCCACAGGACGGTTAAGGCCGATGTTCTGAGGCTCTATATCTATTTGGATGAAGCGCTGTTTGCCCACCTCTCCCCAGAACGGGGGGCGTCCCCAGAAATCTATGTCGCCGAGGCGGCTGCCCACCAGGAGCACCACATCCGCCGTGGTCTGGGCTGCTATCGCCCCGAGTCCTGAGGGAATCAGACACAGGGGGTGGTCTTCAGGGATGATGCCACGCGCACTGAGGCTTGTGCTGACAGGCGCGGAGAGATACTCCGCCAGCTCTTTGAGCTCTTGCCAGGCGCCTGAACGCAGCACACCGCCGCCCGGGTGGATGAGTGGGAAATCCGCCTTGGCTAACATCTCCGCGGCCTTTTGAATCATGCGCTCGTCGGCCACTGGAGGTGTGGTCGCTCTATAGCGCTCCGGCGGCAGCACTGGAAATGCGTCGGTATCTATCTTGTCGCAGAGAACATCGGAGGGCAGGTCGAGATAAACAGGGCCAGGGCGTCCCGAGACGGCTGTGCGGATTGCCATTTGTGCCAGGTGCGGCATCCGCCTCACATCGCTCACCAAAGCTGCCCACTTCGTGATGGGCGCCATCAAAGGAACCTGGTCGAGAGCCTGCATGGAGCCGTGCTCAGGATAGCAGCGCCAGGTCTGGTTCTGCGCCCCCAACACCACAATCGGGATTGAGTCAGCCCAGGCTGCATATACCCCGGGCACCAGGTCAGCTACCCCCGGGCCGACTGTGCCCAGACACACCCCGGGCTCGCCGGTCACCCTGGCCCAGGCGTCTGCCATGTGGGCTGCTGCCTGTTCGTGGCGGGCTGTGATGAACCGCATTCCTTTCTTATGCCCCAGGCGATATATAGCATCAGTGATGGGATTGCACTGGTCGCCGGGGATACCAAACACGTAGCGTACTTTTTCCTCAATGAGACAACGTACCAGAGCTTCGGCACCGCTGATTGTGGCCATGGTTCAAACCTCCATTCACGTTTTAGGCGCCATCAGGCGATGGCAGTAATAACAATCTCAGCATGTTAGGGAATGATGATTAATTAGTCCCGTAGGGGCTTGCTGCTAAGACAAATAACATGATAACACAGTATGTCCAGAGGTCAACTATAGCCGTTTCGAATCTAGGGGACTTCCCTGTGAGCAGCAGGGTATGGACAGAAAGGGAGCATTTAATTGTTGATAAACAATCTCTATTTAGAAGAGACCTCACTAGCCGAGGCCGTAGACTACGGTGGTGGCTTCCTGAACGGCCTTGTCGATGAGTCCCATGCCTGAGACGTCGCCCACTGTGTACGCCTCGGCCGCCAGCCCCTTGCAGGCATCGAAAAGCTCGGTCCTGGGCTCGACCGCTCCGGCCAAAATGACTGTGTCGGCCTTAATCATTTGTTCCTTATCGCCGTAGTGCGGCTTGAACCAGACGCCCTCGCGGGTTATCCTTTTGACGTCGCACTCGGTGTGCAGGGTGACGCCGAGGTCGCGCATGCGCTCGATATGGTCGGCGCGCCGTTTCGAGCCGACCTCGGGGGCCAACTCTGCTGGGGAGTCGATAACCGCTACCTCGCGGCCTCGCTGGGCCAGGAACTCCGCCGACTCTATGGCAGCCAGGTCGGCACCCACTATGACCACCTTCCTGCCGACCAGGGGTACCCAGGAACTGGTGGAACTGCGGATGCGCTGCGGCGTGGTCAGCCTCTGCATGAGGCCGCCGCCCAGCCTGAGGCCCAGCTTGAGGTACCAGGGTATCTTCTCTTTGCCCTCTTGTGGTATCTCCCCGTACATCATCTTATGCAGCATGGGGCCGGTGATTACGTGACGCAGATGGTCGCCCTCAATCTTGGGGGCCACTACCTTGCCGCCGGTGGCGTCAATGAACACATCGGGCTGTTCCCGCTTGACAAAGTCGGGGGTGACCGTGACGCCCAGCTTCACCTGCACCGGCAGCTTCTTGAGCTGGGTCATGAGATAGTCTAAGAAAGGCTCGTTGTCGGGGTGCACGGTGCAGGCGGTGACCAGAGCACCGCCCAGGCGGTGGTGCCTGTCGTAAAGGGTGACCTCATGGCCGCGCAGGGCTGCGAGCCGGGCAGCCTCCATGCCGCCGGGGCCGGAGCCGACAATCATGACCTTCTTCGATTTGGCCGCCTTGCCGTCGGCGGGATATAGCGTCTCCTTGCTCATGCGGCCATTGACAGCGCAGTGGAGGCCTTTGAGACTCATCAAAGCGTCGATGCACGTCTGGCAATCTATACAGCGGCGGATATCCTCCAGCCGGTCCTCCATGACTTTCCGCGGCAGCTCGGGGTCGGCGAGGAAGGGGCGGCCCATGACGACGGCGTCGCACCAGCCCATCTGGAGAAGCTCCTCGGCGTACTCCGGGTCGTGGATACAGCCCACGGGTATGACGGGAACGTTAACTACCTCTTTGATGGCATGAGCCGCCGGAACGTTGAAGCCGCATTTGTAGTTGGCGCCAGCGATAATCTGGTCTACCAGAGGGGAGATGACGCCGCCGGAGACATGGAAACAGTCAACGCCCGCCGCCTCCAGGATGGGGGCGATGCGCTGGGTATCAGTCACGTCGCGGCCATTGCTGCCGCCCACGGTCTCATCGCCGGAGATACGCACCTGGAGCGGGTAGTCGCTGCCGGCCTTCTCCCTGATTTTCTTGATGACCTGAACCGCCAGCTTTACGCGGCCCTCCATAGTGCTGCCCACGTACTCGCCTTCCACGCGGCGGTTGCGCAGGGGGGAGAAGAACGAGCCGACCAGCATGTAGTTGTGGGCCATGTGGAGTTCTACGCCGTCGTAGCCAGCCTCGCGGGCCCTGCGGGCGGCGTCGCCGTACATCTCGATGAGGGCGGGCAGCTCTTCATCGGTCAGCTCGCGGCAGACCTGCCCAGTGGACTCGGAGCGGTTAACGGAAGGCCCGACAGCGGGCATGTTCATGTAGAAGGGGGCCAGGGACTCAGGGCCGGGGTGGCTTATCTGCGGGAAAATCTTAGCGCCGTACTTGTGGACGGCGTCGGTGAGACGCTTGTGTGCCGCAATCTGGAAGTCGCTGTGGAGGCCGACCGAGAGAGGCTGATACCTGTGCATGGGGTCTACCGAATTGACCTCGGAGATAATCAGGCTGACCCCGCCCTTAGCGCGCTCTGCCCAGTAGGCGATCTCGATGTCAGAAGGGGTCTCGTCCTCGTTGGCCCAGACCGGGGTCATGGGCGCCATGACGATACGGTTTTTGAGCTCAAGTTTGCCAATTTTCCAGGGGGACGCCAGTCTGCTCAGCTTCGGCATTGGGGCACCTCCTACTAGCAATTTGATAGCGGGTCATTATACAAATAGTGCAGCATCATGTATTATACTTTATCATTAAAGCTAATGGGGAGTCCAGAGGGGCTTTGCCCCTCTGGTGGGGGTTTGGGGGTATCCCCCAACTCTCTATTCCCCCAAGACTGGGGGACAAAGGGGGTTGATAAAGAATCTCCAAACCCTCTTGGGGTATAATCTCAATATGGTAAGTATTTTAGGGAGCTTATGATCATGGACAGGGAAAAGCTGTATACGCTGGTGAAGAGGTCGCCAGAGCTGGTGGACAGGCATGATAGGGAAGGCTGGCTGGGTTTGTTCTTCTCGGAGGCCGTGGTGGAAGACCCCGTGGGCGGTGGGTTGAACCGCAAGGGCAAGGACTGGCGCGGCGGCCGGGACGGGCTAACCCGTTTTTACGATATCTTCATCGGGCCGAATGATATCAAGTTCACGGTGAACCAGGATATCGTTACGGGCAGTGAGGTGGTGCGGGATGTGCTGATACACACCAGGCTGCCCAACGGCGCTGTTATCGAGGTGGCGGCCTATTTGATATACCGGGGGGTGGAGGAGGGTGGGGAGGTGAAGCTGGCGGGTCTACAGGCGCACTGGGACTTCAAGGGCAACGCTATGAGGCTGCTGAGAAACAACGGCATGAAGGGCGTTATTGCTTCGATGGCGCAGTTCTGGAGTATGCTCAGGATACAGGGGTTGAAGCGGGTGGTGCAATACCTGGGGGCGGCGTACAAAGGCATTCGCAAGAAGGGCATGGCGGCGGTGAACAGCTTCGCGGCTGCGGTGAGCGCCGGTGACGAAGCCGGACTGGCGCGCCTGTGTGAGCCTGATGCCAAGATAGAGTTCCCTGCGGGCAAGAAGATGCCTGCGGGCGATTTCCTTAAGGGTGAGGGGAAAGGCTTGCACCTCGAGGTGTCGGGGCTGCGCTCATCAGGCTGGTACACCTCCTGCGTCTTCGATGCGCAGGGTGGTGGGGTGCGGCGGCATGGTGTGGCTTTCTTCCAGTTCAGCCACAAGACCAGAAAGATTGTCTCGGCACGGTTTTTCGGGGAGGGGTAGGGCTGAGAGCGGTGCACATGAAAAGAAGAGGAGCTTTAAGCAGAAGGAAAAGTAGAAGGGTCTCACTTTATCTTGTGGGTACCCGAGAGAACAAGTTGTGGGCATTTACTCGAGGATTTTGATTGTGCAGGCCTGAGCGACATCATTCGACTTCTAAACCTTCATTGTCTCCTTTGTCTCCGACGCGCAGCTTTGTCATGAGCTTCCGATAATGCTATGGAAGATAACATCGTTACAGATACCGCCTCTGTGTCATTCTTGAAGCCTACCTTGGGATGGCAGAGTTTCGCTGAAGATGTCGCGTCCCTATTGGGAAGGAGACGGAATAGGGAAAAAGCTTGGGGAATCAAATGGGCGAAGGGGGCATGAACTGCCATTATCGCTATTTTTGAGAAGACACCAGAAGCGAAAACTGCATCGACTTCGGTAGTGGAATCAACGCCCAATGGTTTGTCACCATATGATGGATTAATAGCCTCGATTAGCGAAAGAGCTAAAATAAGGTCTCCTCGTAGTGCGTCAATCGGCCTAAGCACTCTTTCTCGAAGGGTGTAGATGCGATTATATTTCCCGTATGGATGAGTCGCTATCCAACTTAGTCCTGTTATCTTCCACATCCACCGAACAAGCAATTCTGCCTCCAAATCACTTATGCCTCTACGTGCTTCAAGATCATCAAATATTGCTGCCACAGGGGATTCGAGTTGCTCTCCAAAAAGTCTGTTGCACTCGACACACAAGGGCACCGTAACAGCAAGAGCTGGTAGCCTTGGATTCTCTCCCCAGCGAATTCCTGTTTTGTCGGTTCCGGTTCGCATGATAAGCCATTTGGGGAATATGTGCTCTTTATTCATCTTTACACCAATGCGCTCACAGCCTGCGCAACGCTCCTTAAGGTGTTTGAGGCTCATTTAGCACCCTGCCTTTAGATGAACTGAAATCGCTGTTTGGAAGTGGAATTAGATTTGAGCTTCATTTATTACCCGATTTCTTATAGAAAACGATATACTGTATTGACATAACTTTTCACACTCATTTAGTGCAGCTTCGCCAGCTTCTCGCTCACTTCCCAGAGTCGTTGGGCGAGCTCGCGGTCGTGGGAGTCGGGGGAGGACTGGGCTATCTTTTTGTTGACGAAGTAGCGGCCGGTGATGGCCTCGACTTCGGGGGAGGAGGCCAGGTAGATGCTTGTTTCGGCACCTTTTTCGGGGGATTTCATCAGGGGCCGGGACAGCTTATAGAGGTACTTGAAGAACACAGGGAAATCTTTGTCCTTGTCTATGAGGTCGGTGGCCACCATGCCGGGGTGCAGGCAGTTGACGGTCACGCGGGTGCCTTCCAGTCTGCGGGCAAGCTCGTAGGTAAAAAGTACATCGGCCAGCTTCGACTGGTGGTTGGCATGCTGCCCATCGAAGTCCTTCTCGCCTTGCAGATCATCGAAGTTTATCTTCCCTTTGGCGTGGTAGGCTCCGGCGACGTGGATGATTCGGGCGGGCGCGCTACTCTTGATTATGTCGAGTAGAAGGTTGGTGAGCAGGAAGCGGGCGAGGTAGTTGACGGCGAACATGGCCTCAAGGCCATCCACTGTGACGTGGCGTTTGGTGTAGTAAACGCCTGCGTTATTGATCAGCACGTGCAACTGCTGGTATCTGCTCTTATATTCAGTGGCTAATCTGCGTATTGCTTCCTGAGAGGAGAGGTCGGCCAGCAGCAAGTCTACCGAGCTGCTGCCGCTCTTACGTTTTATCTCAGAGAGCGCGGCCTCGCCTCTGGCGGCGTCGCGGCAGACCATGACCACGGTGGCGCCCAGCTTAGCCAGTCCCAGGGCGGTAGCCTTGCCTATACCTGAGCTGGCTCCGGTGACCAGACAGATTTTGCCCTTCATACTTAGATTTGACACTTCCTCAATCGCTCCACGCCCTTCGACAGGCTCAGGGCGAACGGGTTGTAATCCCCCTGTATCCCCCTTTCCTAAAAGGGGGAGTTATTGGGTGGGTTGTGTAAATCAACCCCTAGACCATAATCTTTGGCGGGACTTCGATGTCATTGCGAGGAGTCCACCCCTCGAGACGACTCCTCTCTTGCGCTCGGAGCAGGCTCCGCAATCCCTTCGTAATCGTAAGTATCAACGAGGCGATGAGATTGCTTCGCTCTGCTCGCAATGACATTACCTCAGCAGCTTGCCCAAGCTGCCCTTGCGGCTCAGGATGCGTTCGGCATCGCCGATGATGGTGTCTATCAGCTCTTTGGCGCTCATCACCCTGTCGATGACACCCACGGCCAGCGAGCCTCCGGCTATCCTCAACGCCATCTCTTCGTCGAAGTCCCTCTCCCAGTCTATTTCTCTTCCCTTCGGCGCCTGGCTTAAGAAGACCTGCTCCAGGCGCTGCAGCCACAGGTCCTGGGATATGCTTCCCCTCTCTGCCATCACCTTTTCGTATTCCTCAGCTTTTGGCGGAGCCAGGCAGCGGTCCCTGAACTCGGGGTCCCAGGGCTGAGCCTGCACCAGCTTCTGCTTGTATCGTTCGGAAACGGGGCATTCCTTCGTAGCCAGGAAGCGAGTGCCCATGTACACGCCCTCCGCCCCCATAGCCAGGGCAGCCAGAAAGCCCCGGGCATCGCCGATGCCGCCTGCGGCGATAATGGGGATTTTCATGGTCTGGACGGCCGTGGTGATGCCCACGAGAGTGGGAAGCTGGTTGACGTTCTTGAATGCGGTGCCTTCGAGACCCACGATGACCACAGCGTCAGCGCCCTGCTGCTCGGCAGCCAGGGCATGCTTCATGGTGACCACTTTGTGCACCCACTTGAGCCCGGCCTCGTGTATGCGCCTGCAATGGTCATCGGCGCGATAGGCAGCAGTGAAAATAACCGGCACCCTCTCCTCGATGGCTACGTCTCTCATCTCGTCGATGCTGGGGCAGAGACCTATGGAGAGGTTGACCCCGAAGGGCTTGTCGGTAACCGAGCGCGCTTTCTTGATATCTTCCCGCAGCCCTGCAGGTGTGCGCAAAGCGCTGGCGGTGATGATGCCGAAGCCTCCGGCTGCCGAGACCGGGGCTGCTATGGCGGAAGTGCCAAAACCCCCGAACGCTCCCTGAATTATGGGATATTTGCTCCCCAGCAGGTCGGTAACCCTGGTTTTCCAGTTCATGGGTTCACCTCGAAATCACGAAAATGAGACAACCAGAGACGAGGTCACATTTTAGCACTTCACGGCATTCCTGTCATTTTGAGAATGGGGAAAGGGTTAGCTTGGGGACTCGAGACGAATTCGCTTTCAGAGCGAAAAGCAGCGGGTCGGCAGCGTAATAAATACGAAGGTTGCTGAGAAGACCGAGACGTCGTCCTCTCAGCAACCTCGTGCAGCTTCACGTATTGTATGGCTAATGAAGGTCCATCACAGCATCGATCTTGGCAGGCAATGTACGGTTCAGGATCAGAGGTGCACCAACCATGGGCTTTATCTCGATGGTGAACTCGCTGTAGGTGGCAGGGCCGGGGTTCAGTCCAGATAGGTTAATCCTGATCACAGCCTGCTCATCCAGGTCGAGAGATTTTTCGCCATTGTTCCTGCCTACCCAGGAGACAGTCCAGGGCAGGTCGGAAACATGCTGGTTTCTATCAGTGTAGCTGATTAGGGTGACATGGGCTTCATTTCCGGTAGGGTTGGGGGTCAGGTCGATGGCCTCCCCGCCCATAGTGTTGGTCAGGGTGACGGTCACCGCCGTTATGTTTCCGGTGGTCGTGTTGCCATAGGCGTACACGTCCCCTTTGAGTTCCAGGGTCGCCCTGGCTGCCGCTAGCCCCGAGTAGATTGCCTCCTGGCCCTTTTGGGCAGAGAATACCCCTGCGGACAGCACCGAGTAGGCAAATACGGAGGCTACAACCACGAAGGCAATCAGGATGATCGCAGTCTCCAGGCCGGTGATGCCCCTCTCATCCCTGCGCAGGGTCCTTATTGCCCTCTTCAATAGCTTTATCCTCATTAGCAGCTGATTATTCCGCGATATTTCTAAGCACTAATGCGAACATTGATTACCGATTTGCGCTTTTTGGGAGCAGTGCGATGTATATCGGTAGCAATCGTAGCAACTGAATACTATTCGAACAATCACCACCTAGTACTACGAGGAATAGGTAAAAAGTCATGCCTCCTCAAGCTAAGCTCTTGCGCAGCGCCACATCGTTCAGGTATAATCCACTGCATCGAGCTGTTTTAATTTTGTTTCGGCGACATTCCCCCGGGGAAAGCCGCTGAACTTTGGGAATTCGGGCTGACACTGGATTGGTGGGCCCGGCGCTGCTGATGACAGAGATTAAGCGAAGTTCAAACTCACACCCTGCTTCACAAGACCGTGAGAACGCTATCCGCCGCCGTCTGGGTGTCCCCGATGATGCCAAGAGGGTGATTGTCTTCGCAGAGTCCAGCCACTGGGACCCGAGCTGGATTCGCACATCGGAAGAGTACTTCCAGCGCTACGTCCGTCAAAATCTGGATGATGCCGTCAGCGAGCTGCTGCGCGAGCCCCGCCGTATTTACTCGGCTGAGTGCGTCTTCTTTCTGCGCATGTTCTGGGAGCATCGACCGGAGCAGCGCGAAAATGTGCGAAGGCTGGTCAATGAAGGCCGCCTACGTCTCACCAATAGCGGGGTGACTGCCGCTGACACAATAGTCCCCGATACGGAGGCGCTGCTGCGCGACTTTTTAATCGGCCAGGAATGGCTGCGGACAAACGGCATGACACAGGAGCCGCTGCTGGCGTTCTTTCCCGACAGCTTCGGACACTCTCCTGCCCTGCCGTCGCTGCTCAAAGCCGCTGGCTTCAGCATGGCGACCATTACGCGCATAGATGGGATGATGTCGCCCAGTTCCTACCACGAGATGCTGAGGGGGTTCCCCCGTCCCGGCTCCAGCGCCGCTCTATTGATGAAAGAAAAGCATACGCTCGACTTCATCTGGCGCGGCCCGGACGGCGCCGAGGTGCTATGTCACTGGAATGCCTACACCTACGGTCATGGCGACCTGATCGCTCACCGGGGAATCACGCGGGTATATGTCTTCCCGGCTGCCGTTAGCGACCGCTCCGATTGGAACGTGAGACATAAGATCGAGCGGTTCGCCGCGCAGCTCAAACCCTACAGCCTGACTCCTTACCTGTTCTGTCCTATGGGCGGCGATTTCGTGGGCCCCTTGCCGAACCTCCTGGCTTTGCTGGACCGCTACAACCGCCTGCATTATCCCAAGAGCGGCATCTGGGCGGTCAACGCCGGGCTTGACGATTACCTGGCTCTGGTGGACTGCTACCGTGACGCTTTGCCTGTCCTGGAACTCGATCCCAACCCATACTGGACTGGCTTTTATACCTCGCGTCCCACGCTCAAGAAGAAGGGCCATGACCTGGTGGAGTCCCTGCTTCTCGCCGAGAGGCTCGCTCTGCTGCCGGAGAACGAGGGAGCAGGGCAGGCCGTGGCGAAGTCTCTTGAAGATGCCTGGTGGTATGTCGCTGTCTCCAATCATCACGATTTCATCACAGGCACCTCACCTGACCGGGTGGTGGAAAGCGAACAGGAACCGTGGCTGGATAAGGCAGCTGCAGACGCGAACGCAGCTATCACCCGTTTTGCAGAGACTGCCCCTGTGGTAAAGCTGCGGCGTCCTTCAGTGAAATCGGCGGCGGTGCCGGATTGGCAGAGGCGAGATGGAACGGTCGAGATACGAACGCCACACTATGTCATCGAACTGTCTGAGGATGCGGGAGGCACGATATCGCGCGCCTGGAATCCGGTCACGCAGACGCCGCTGCTGAAAGGCGTATCCAACGACCTGGTCAGCTACTACGACCTGGGCGGCCTGTGGAGGATGGGTCACGAATTCTGGGGCGGTAGGTTCAAGGAGCTGCATCGGGCGAGCCAGCGTCCGGCCCAGCTCAGGGTACGGGAACTCGAGGGAGGCCTGGAGGTAGCCTGCACCACCGAGCTGGACGGCCAGACCATCCAGCGCCTGCTGTGGCTTCGCAGCGACTCGCCGGTGATTCGCTGCCGTGTCGAGGGCATGGCTGCCGAGCGCCGTACCGTGACCGTCCGTTTTGCCACCGACATATCGGCCAGCCGGCTCGCCATGGACGCAGTGGGCGGCATCGTGGTCCGGCCTCCTCAAAGGATATACAACCCAACGTTCTGGGCTCTGCAGCACTTCATGCATCTTCAAGACGATGCCAATGGCAGGGGCCTGGCCCTGTGCCTGGGCATGCCCGGGGCTGCGTCGTATCAGCGCGATGGACGCCTGGAGGCGATTGCGCTGCGCAATGCCACCCAGGAGCGAGCCTTCGGCTTGTTTCCTCTGCTGGGACTGCCGGCGGAAGGCCACGAGCGGGTCAGCCACACCTTTGACTGCGCGATATGGTTCACGCCCGCCGGCGACTGGCGCGAGAATGGCATCCCACAGGTTGCCCTTCGTCTCGACAATCCCTGGGACACAACCGGCCGCGCTGAACTGAGCGCGCTTGCTGAGTCCGTGGTGACGACCGACCAACCGGAGGTCGTGGTCGTGGCAGTGAAGCCTGCCTCACGCGGAGAAGGGCTCATAGTGCGACTATCCACGCTCTCATACTTCGGGCTACCTGTTGCGGTCACGGTGCGCGACCGTCATCTCAAGGCAGTGTTCCTCTGTGATGCCCGCGAGCGCGATCTGGGACCGCTGGAGGTCCGAGGGCAGACCGCCCGCCTGATAATGCCCGGCACCATAGCGACGGTGCGGCTTGTGACCTGAAAGGGAGCGTCAAGCCCTGTCCAGCGCTGTGTCCAGGCCGTTCTGAAGCCAAAATCAGGGTTTGTACAGACCTTTTGTCCCTCTGTTCCCGCTTTCGCTGGGATCTGTCATGCTGATTTCGTCGTCACCACCAAGAATGAAGATACTATCTTTTTCAGGGTAGCCTGGAGCATCCGCTCCAGGCCCAGGTCGGAGCAGGTGCTCCGCCCTACCCGTAGTTCAGCACGAGCAACAAGAGATCTATTTTCAAAGCAATCTGGCAAACGTAGAAATAATCCCGTTCGTGGTGAGTCCTTCGACAAGCTCAGGACAGGCTTGTCGAACCATGAACGGGCTGTTCACCCTTCGACAGGCTCAGGGCGAACGGTTGAAACCCTATTTTCGTGATAATGACATACTGACGGCTGATAACTGCCTATTCCCCTCACTCCTACTCTCTCCCGCCAGGGGCGAGAGGGGACTAACACAAATCCCCTCCCGGCGCCTAATCCCCCTGTATCCCCCTTTAGAAAATGGGGAGAACTAAGAGGAGCAACTTGTGTCATCTCTTCCTCTAGGTAGAGAGAGTGACGAAACAAATCCCCTCTCCCTCGACGGGAGAGGGTCAGGGTGAGGGTGAAACAAGTCAGAGCTAGCAGCGCCGACGATGACTGGAATTTGCATAAAAATTTATGCCTTACTATTGCAAAACTGTTTCAGATGTGATACAATGCGCCGCAAGCAGGCTGTTTCCGTCGTGAGTAATTTTCTCGCAGATTAAACAGGAGGTGTGAGGTGGCAAAAGTAACGTTAAGCAATATGGGACAACTCCTGAGAGAGAGGAGAGGCAACGGAGGCATCCGAGAAGTTGCTCGCGAGATAGGAATCAGTCCGGCCACGCTATCGAGGGTGGAGAACGGCAAGCTCCCCGATTTGGAGACGTTCTCCAAGGTCTGCAGGTGGCTGAAGATAGACCCCGGCGAGGTGCTGGGTGTCAAGGGCAAGGTTGCCGGCGCTGCCTCCTCGCAGGATAGAATCGTTTCCGCGCATTTGCGGGCCGATAAGACTCAAAGCCCGGAAGCTGCCCAGGCGCTGGCAGAGATGATTTTAGCGGCGCAGCGCATGATTTCAGAGAGCCGCGGAGTTTAGTGAGAAGTTGAAATGTTGGAAAGAGGCTTCAAGACCTGGTGCGAAAACGTATCCCTGCAGATACGCAGGGAGCTAGGACTAGCCAAGACAAGTGCTCTGCCTGCGGAGTCCCTGGCTAAACACCTCGGCGTCTTGCTCTGGAAACCCATCGACATCCGGGGGCTTTCGCCGCAGGCGCGCGCAGTGCTGCTGAGAAAGGAGAGAAACTCCTGGTCGGCGGTTACCGTGTCCTTTGCCGGGGTCGATGCCATAATCTACAACTCGTCTCATTCCCAGGCGCGGCAGTCCAGCGACATTATGCATGAGCTGTCGCACATTCTCATCGGCCACGAGCCGGGCAAGATATTCCTCTCGCAAAACGGCCAGATTATGCTGAGGACTTACGACCAGACGCAGGAAGAGGAGGCCTCATGCCTGGCCAACGCCCTGCTGCTGCCCAGAGAGGCTCTGCTCTTGATAAAGCGAAGCGGGATGGACGATAACGAAGCCTGCGAAGTCTATGGCGTGAGCCGAAAGCTGCTGACTTTTCGGATGAATATCAGCGGTGTGAACAGGCAGGTCAGGCGGGTCATGGCTTCCAGTTTGACATGAATTTGGAGTACTAGCTACCTATTTCCCCCATTTGTACGCAAAACACCGACACATATTGCCCCATTTGTTCTCATCCGCTAGCAAACTCGGTAGTGTATCATTTTGAAATTCCTCGGCTATAACGCAAACGCCAAACCAACACAAGCCAGCCACAGCAGTACATAGATGCGTAACACCCAGATCGCATCTTTCTGACCGCTTGGGCGTGAATGTTTTCCCTGTGCCCACCTGAGTCTTTCTTGCTCCTCTTTGGACAGATCATTCCAGTCTTTGTCAAGATCGTTAATCATCAAGTGAGTGTACATTCCTAGTTCCTTTTCTATCTCCTGCAGCCTTCTATAATTGCCATGTATGATTGAACTGACCCTATTTAGATAGCGTGTCAAAAAACAAGTAAGCGGGATTATCACGAAAGCGAATAGTAAAGTCAACAACCAAACATCGTGCACTCCACTTACAATGGAATAGATTATTCCTCCAAATGCTGCTGTGTTGACTGGCATGAAAATCCCGAAAACCTGCCAATAATGCGACCTCGTAGAATCAAGATTCTGTTGCGTTAATTCATATTCCCGCAAATATATGGCTTGTTTGTCCATTGGCCCGTCTCCTTTGCTCGACTTCTTGCGCTAGTATACATTTCGCAGTAGAATATCGCAAGGAATAAGTTTCAATAGTGAGTTCAATTCGACACTAATAATAAAGCTAGTAGATTTGCTAATGAAACAATGTCTAGAAATAGCTGGTATTAGTCTCCAAGTTATTGCAGGTTTTATTTTTATCTTTAGCGAAGCCTTCAAGCGGCAGGCAAATCTGATTGGTAACCTACTGAGAAGGTGGCTGGGTATACTGGGAGGAGAGCCGAGAGGAAATTGGAAGTCTTCTCTAGTAATAGCTGCAAGTATTTTGCCACTTTGGATTGCCATTACGTTAATTATCTACAGCTTCTATGGTGAGGGCGAAACAGTAGGCCTCAGTGGAATTGGGGGAGCAGCCTTTTTCTTATTAATGGCCTCGGCAATATACATTTATTTTGTTCGACTTTCTAGGAAGTTGCTACTTAAGTGTAAGCTGCTTGAACCAAGAATAAGTACAGATGAATCGTTTCAAATACTGCTGAGTCAAGTTGTCTTGCTGGCCTTGAGTGGTATTTTCCTATCACCATTTGTTCATGTTGCAAACGTCTATTCAGATTCGAGCCAAAACTCTATACAGCAGGCTGGTATGCTATTGTATACCCTTGTGGTTTTTATCGGTGCCTTTCCAATTTTTCTAATATCATTCTCCTATTTGGGAGTGCTAATACTAAGGCGATGCTTCAATTTGTTGAAAGATATGCCAAGCTGGGCATTTTTATCATTAGTCTTGGCTCTATGGACTATTGGAGGCGCATTCCTAATAGCAAAAGCTTGCTGGTCTTAGAGCGACAAACAGATTGGTAAATTTGCGCCTGAGTAATCAGAACCGCAATCACACTGCAAATGTAGTTGACCGTACTCCGAAGCTGCACAAATAGAAAGGCAGGACATGTCCACTGGACACGTCCTGCCTTTTAGTCTCTTGGTAGCGGGGTTAGACCTCTATTTTAACCAGTTCTTCCTCTTCTTTCGGCTCAACGGGGGTGTTAAGCATATCCTCGGCGCCTATCTTTAAAGATTCGATAAGTTTTCTACGGCTTTTTTCCTGCGCGTTCACACCCGGTAAATCTATGAGCCAACCAATCCACCAATCGCCGCTCTTCTTAATGACTGCCCTGTATTCCATTTAGTCACCCCTATCTATCCGGTAAATGGAATATCTAAATCACGACAAATTATATCATAGTGTTTTGAACACAGGAGCCCAGCCAAGCTGCGCAAATAAAAAAGCAGGACGTGTCCAGTGGACACTGTCCTGCTTTTTAGTCTCATTGGTAGCGGGAGTTGGATTCGAACCAACGGCCTTCGGGTTATGAGCCCGACGAGCTTCCACTGCTCCATCCCGCGTCGAATCTTTTTTTCAGCCCCCTGAATCCCCCAGTCTTGGGGGACTTTAGGAATCTGGGGAACACCCCCAGACCACCGGGTCCCTTACAAGGACACCTGTTTCACCCTCACCTAGCCTCTCCCGTCAAGGGAGAGGAAAGATGAACATTTGGATTTGGGAACACCCCCAGACCCTGGATCCGTTCCCACAAGGACACCTTTTCTCAGCCCCTAGAGTCCCCTAGGGGAAGGATTGGGGCGTTAAGGCC
>Ga0315281_10004404_pt1 | contig 20447 bp, 13 predicted proteins | sample YL17G07_0_MG_FD_204540 | JGI IMG/M metagenome (GOLD analysis project Ga0315281, IMG submission 204540) | Sediment microbial communities from Yellowstone Lake, YNP, Wyoming, USA - YL17G07_0 | ecosystem: Environmental > Aquatic > Freshwater > Lake > Sediment | place: USA: Wyoming | collected...
ATCAGCGCTTCTACTACTCCGCGCCGCCGCTCGCGGCCTCACGCGCCACGTACTCGGTGGCGCAGCGTAACGCCGCTGGTTCCGGCTTTTCTGCGTATTTCGACGAGACGATTCTCGACGAGGCGGGGCGGGTGGTGAACTATCGCCAGCCCTACGTGGAGCAGTTGGTGTTTGGCATCGAGAAAACGATTGGCCCGCGCTGGAAAGCCGAGGCGACGTACACGAGCCGGCGCAACAAGGACATTGTGGGGTTGTTGGATCGCAACCTCGCCACGAACTACTCGCCAATCCACGGCGTGTTTGTCGACCACCGGCTTGCGATCGGGCGCGTGCTGGATGCGCACGGGAATCGTCTGGAGCTGCCCACCGTGTGGATCTCCAATCAGGATCTCAAGGCCATACTCAACTCCTGCGGCGATGATCAGACCCGGCCGTGCCTCAATCCGATTGCCGGCTACACCGCGGCTGGTGTCGCCGGTTTCACGTGGAACCCTGACCTCGTGTTGTCGCCGGTGCCGCAGGCACGGCGCGAGTACGGCCAGGTCACGGTCACTGTGCGAACGGCGTACGACCGGTGGCGCGGCGAGGCGTCGGTTACAACCGCGCGGCTCGAGGGCAACGTGCCGGGCGTGACAGGTTACGGCACCACCGGCACCCAATTCTCGGCGGGCCCGTTCGTGCGCCCCAATGAAGCAATCAATTTCGACGGCCTACTCCCCGACGCGCAGCAGTTCGAGGCCAAGCTCTGGCTCACGGCCCTCCTGCCATTCGCCATGCAAGCCGGGATGTTGCTCACACACACATATCGGGAAATGTTCGCGCCAACCTTCGCGTTCAACGGGCGGTACGTGTACAGCGATACGTTGGGGACCCTGTTGCCGAGCCGGCTGTTCCAGCGGATTCTGGGGCAGAGCGAGTTCGTGGAACCGCGTGGGTCGCGGTTCTATCCGAGCCGCGACATCCTTGATCTGCACCTCGAGTGGCGTTCGCCGAGGCGCGCCGTCATCGCCGTGGATCTGTTCAACACGCTGGGATCCAGCGCCATCACGCTGATCAACACCAACATCGGCGACCAGACGGCGTCGGACCAGACGTCGCAGTTTGCAGCCACGCGACTGCGGGCGGCGCCACGCACGTTGCGCGTGGGGATGCGTATCGACTAGGGCGCAGTCCAGGGTGGTACGGTCGCGAACACCGGCGCGATGTTGATCAGCGTTGCGCGCGGCCACATGGATGGCACGCCGCGAATGAAGGTGACAAGGCCGTCGATTGGTGAGCGAATCTCACCGGTTGGGCGTCCCCAGTAGTCGGTCGTGCGCCCCAGCAGATCGCCCTTCTTTACGCGCGCGTCGCGCGAGACGGCCGCGAACCACATTCCACCGGAATCCGCGGCGACGCGCGCGCCGGCGCCGTTGAGCCACACCGGCTTGGCGACCGGCTGCACTCGGCGCTCGAGCATGCCCAACACGCCCAGCACATTGAGCGAGCCGTCGACGAGCGCGTTGACGTCGGCGTCGAGCGCGAGTCCCGAGCGTCCGGCCTCGGCGACGAGGACGGTCTTTCCCTTCACGAGCGACTGGCCGGAGAGCGAGCGTCCGGCTGTCGGCGACGCCGGATTGACATTCGTCACGATGATGTGATCGAGGCCGAACGCCAGCGCGAGTGCTTTGCCGGCAGAGTCCTGCGCCAGGTTGCCCGAGCGGAACCAGTAGCTGTAGGGACGCAGGTCTTCATCCAGATCGCCGCCGTGCAGGTCGACCACGACGTCCGCGCGCTCGACGACTTCGCGCGTGATCGCGAAGAGCGCGCGCTGCGACTGCGTCCCATTCGCGTCACCAGGGTAGTTGCCGTTAAGACTCTTTCGGTCGATCGGATTCATGTGCGGCGTCATCTGCTCGATGGACGCCACGTTGATGAGTGGCACAACGATTACTGTGCCCGCGAGGCGCGTGGCGTCGATGCGCGGGATGAGCCGCTGCATGGCGACGATCGACGCGTACTCGGTGCCGTGGCTGCCCGCGACGAATGCGACGGTCTTGCCCGGCTTGGCGCCGTGAACCACCGCCACTGGAATCGAGAGTGCGGAGTCGACGCCTGCCGAGACGGCGATCACTCCATAGGCTGTGTGGCCGCGAGACGCAGTTGCGTTGCCGACCGTGACGTCTTGTGGCGGCGCCGCCGCGATGAGCAGGGCGAACAATGCGTGCATGAGATCTCCTCAGGTGCCAAAGTGGCCAACAACCCATCCGATGACGGCGCCGCCCGCCACGCTCCATTCTCCGCTCTCCCTTCGCCGTTGTCCATCCCCCACTTAGCGCGTTGAAGCTTCGCGTCCTGTCATCTCCGTGGGGTCGACGCGGAAGATGAATCCGCGGTCGGGAGTGGGGTCGTGTTCCGTGAACGCGCCGGGAATCAGCCTTCTGATCGACTCGACCGCCTGCGCATACGCGGCGCGCTCGTCCGGTGTTCCGCGCGCCCGCAGCAGAGACACCGCGCCGCGCACCACCACGCTGCGCCAGTCGAACACGCTGGTGGCTTCGTCTACCTCCACCGTCACGTCGCTCATGACAAGCCAGCTGAGGTACTTCGCGCCCAGGGCAATCCGTCCGAAGAGGGCGCCGTCACGAAAAACGTAGTGCACCGGCTGGAGCTCGATCCGGCCTTCGGTCAGGAACGCGATGCGGGCTATGGAGTTACGCGCCAGTACAAACTCCATCTCGCGGCGGTTGAGCCGGCGAATGCGGGGCGGGCGCGTGCGGGGGTCCAAGACAATGATCGACTGAGCCATGGGCGACACGATAACGCGGCATGGGCGCTCCGCGTGTCGGGAAACTCACGGTCGTTTTTCAGGGATTCCTGTATGTTGGCACCTTCGCAAACGAGCAAATTGTGGGCGTTCACGAGGCGGGTCATTCTCACGAGATGGGTCATCCCGTGGACGGACCCTGAATTGGGCCGTGTGCTTCGAGGTGAGCACTTGGAGATCACGGTTCCAAGTCTACGGTTCATGGTTGCAGTGGGCTCCGAACCCTGCACTGGGCAGCAATGCCGGTGCGGGGTTCGTCCTTTCCGGGCTGATCATGCGCAACGTCACCCGAAGGATCGCGCTGTCCGTGGCGCTCGTGATTGTCACGAGCCCACCGGGCGCGCGCCCTGTTATGGGCGCCGAACCTGTTTTCCTCTCGGCGGCGGAAAGACGTACACCCGGTGCGAGATCCGGTGATCGGCCACCGCGGCAGCGATGTCCCACGTCGACACGATGCCCTTCAACAGCCCGTTGTCCATCGCCAGCACGCGGTGGATGGCAGCCGACCGCATGAAATCCGCTGCTTCCACGATCGTGGCGTCCAGCGGCAGCGACCGCACATCTCGGCTCATGATTTCGCCTACCGTGTGCTCCTCCAGCACGTTCCACTCCGGTCCGCTGGTCTCTGCGATGCGTTCTCCGACTTCCACGCCGGCGTCGTCCCACATTTCCCCGAAGAATGCGCTCGGGGGATCGGTGCCATCCGGGAGATCAGAGGGAATGTCCCACTCCCCCCACTCAGCCTGCACCGGACGTTCCGTAGGAACGCCCGGTGAGGACGCCGAAAACTCAGCGAGGTCCGTGAGGGACACCACGCCGACGACCTTGCCGTTGCTCACCACGGGAGCCCCGCTGATATGACGGGTCACGAACAGCGACATTGCGTCGCGCAGTGACAACTCGGGCGACACCGTGATTACTTCACGGGTCATGATGTCGCGGAGTCGCAGCATGGATTCCTCCTGAGTGGATCGGTCAACGTCATGTGCGGCGTCTGTTCCTGGTGGCCGATCCGGTTGTCACCGTCTACACAGTGTCGGCCGCGCGCGCGCGGCACAGTCAGGTTTTCTCTCACCTGAGCGAGGGAATTCCTTGACTCCGCGCGGTGTTCGGGGCTCCACCGCGCCGTTCTACCAAAGCTTACACGTCAGCAGCCACTAGTCAGTTGACGTCCGCAGCGCATTGAGAATGACAGCCACATCGATGGCCTCCTGGAGCACCGCTCCGATCGTCGGCTGGATGTAGCCGGCCGCGGCGAACATCATTGCCACCATGCTCAGCCCCAGGCCCACCATGATGCTCTGGCGCGCGACGCGCATCGTTTTGCGACCGATCTCGACCGCGTCCGCCACGCCGCGGAGCTCGTCCTCGAGAAGAATGACGTCGGCAGCCTCGCTGGCAATGCCGCGCCCATGCGCCGCGAGTGCGATGCCCACATCGGCCTGCGAGAGCGCCGGCGCGTCGTTGATGCCATCGCCCACCATGAGCACGTGCTCGCCGGCGTGCTCCAGTTGCGCGACCACAGCCACCTTGTCGACGGGCAGCATGTTGCCGCGCGCTTCGGTGAGGCCGACCCGCTGCGCCACGTCGCACACGTAATTGGCGCTATCGCCGGACAGCAGCATGGTTCGCTCGATACCGGCGCGCCGCAATCGGTCGAATATCTCGGGTACGTTGGGCCGCAACGCGTCGGCGAATTCCACGACGCCGGCCGGTTCGCCGTCGATGAGGACGAACGCGCGCAGCGCGTTGTCGCCATTCTCGAGTGCGCGCAATCGTTGCTCGTCGATCGCGCCGCCCGCGAGCACGAAGGCCCGCGCGCCCACGGTCACGCGGTGCTCGCCCACGATGCCGGTTACGCCGCGCCCGGGCGATTCTTGCACCTCGCGCGCCGTCGGCAAGTCGCCGCTCTGCTCTTGCGCTGCCGCCACCATGCTGCGCCCCAACAAGTGCCCCGAACCCTGTTCGACTGCGGCCGCGAGCCGGATTACGGTCGCGCGGTCCCACGGGGGCGCCACCACCACCTGGCTCACGGACGGCTTACCCACCGTCAGTGTGCCCGTCTTGTCGAACACGGCGACGGTCACGCGGGCCAGCGCCTCCAACGCGCCTCCATGGCGAACGATGATGCCATGCCGCGCGGCGTGACTGATGCCGCCCACCATCGCCACCGGCGTCGCGAGGATCAGCGGACACGGCGTCGCCACCACCAGCACGGCCAGCACGAGCGTCCAGTCCCGGGCGTACACGAACGTCACCACGCACACTGCCAGCGTTAGCGGCGTGAACCACACGGCGTAGCGGTCCGCCAGGCGCTGGAGTGGCGCTTTGCTGGCCTGCGCAGAGCGCACCTGCTGCACGATGCGTGCGTACTGGCTCTCGGCAGCCGGCGCCGTAGCGCGCATCGTGATCGGTCGGTCGCCGTTGGAGCTTCCGCTCATGAGCGCCGAGCCGGGCGCGACGTCCACCGGCAGTGATTCTCCCGTGAGCCGCGACGCGTCGATCCACGAGGTGCCCGTTACAACCACCCCGTCGGCCGCCACCAACTCGCCGGGGCGCACCAGCAGCAGGTCGCCCACGCGGACATCCTCGACTGCGATATCGACAGAGCTGTTGCCGCGCACACGATGCGCGGTGCGGGGCGACGCATCCTCGAGCGACTGAATCGCCCGCGAGGCGCGGCGCGCGGCGTACCGCTCCAGCATCTCGCCGCCGCGCTGCATCAAGACGATCACAAGGCCCGCCACCGGCTGCCGCAGCAGCGCCGCGCCAACAATCGACAGCGATGCGACGATGTCGGTCGCAAACCGGCCGCGCAGCGCGTCCCGCGCTGTGCGCCACACCACCGGCGCGCCCGTGGCTACAAGGGCGACCATGCCTGCTGCCTGGAGGGTCACCATCCGTCCGCCGAGGAAAAGGAACGGGCGGTGGCCTCCAAGACCACCGCCCGCGCCCTATCCACCCGAGCGCGCGGCCTCAGCGCTCGAGCGTCAACAGCGTCTGCCCACTCCCGTGGGCGACGCGAAGCATGAGATCCTGGCCGTGGGTCTCTCGCAGCACCTGTATCGCGGTCACGTTCCGGATACTGCGCGTGAGGTGCCTGCCCTCGAGCGTCGCATCGCCGAGCATGATGTGAACGCTGGCGTCGCGCGGGTCGAAGTCCGCGCCGAGGAACGGCATCCCGCGGTTTTCGATTTGCGCACCGACGTCCGGATCGATGACCTCCATCGTCGTCATGCGGCCCTCATTGCGGCGCGTGAACTCTTCGAGGCGCTCCGCCCACTCGTACGACGCGAACTTGGTCGTGGCGCTCGGCAGCTCGTCCAGGTAGCTCGGCAAGTCCGCCGGCGGTGCCACCAGTACGGAACACCGCGCGCCGCGCACCAACTGTTGCGAGACACTGCCCAGCCACAGGCGTGTGAGGAAACCATGCCCGTGCGAGCCGGTGACGATGAGGTCCGCCTGCATGCGGGCACCGCGCTCCAGCAGCGACGTCGCGGGGTCGCCGGCCATCAGCTCCCGCTGAACGGTCACGTCCGCGCGCGGCAGCGTTGCGGTTATCAGATCGAACGCGCGCCCGACGGTGCCATGGAACGGCGCGTTGACGCGCCTCCAGTTCGCGGCATCCATGTCGCTCGAAACTACGTGCGCCAACGTCAGTGTACCGTGCTCGCGCATCATTGTTTCCGCGAGCCGCACGCCGCGAACGCTGGATTCACTGAAGTCGGTCGCAGCCAGTACGCGGGCCGGCAGATCCAGGAACCCGGGCGCCACCGCGAGCACCGGCACGGTGCCAAGGCGAATGACGCGGAGCACCATCTCGTCGCCGAGGAGCCGCTCGTACAAACCGTGCTCACCGAGCCCCATGATCACGAGCGATGCACCCATGCGCTGTGCCGTCCGGGCGATAGTCGCCGCCGGCTGGCCACTCACCACTTCAATCGGCCAGCGCGTCTCCACGTTGAGGCGCATCAATTGCTCAAGTACCCGCACCCTCAGGGCTGATCGTGATTCGGCTTCCTGAGCGGGGCTTTCCGCGAGATGGACTTCCGGTGCCAGCAATGGAAGGGGTTCGTGCACCGCCAGCAGCTCAACGCGCTGACCGGTGCGCCTCGCGATCGCTTGGGCGGCGCGCAGCGCCTCGTCGGATCCATCGGACCCGTCCGTGGCCACCAGCAGCGGCGCCAATGCGGGCGCGGTCTGGAGAATGCCTACGGTCTCAGTTACTGCGTGGCCCACGGTCGCGTCTCGCGTGACGGTTCCCATACCAGCCTCCGGCTCGGTGGTGCTACAGGAGGCAAAGTGCCGCCGAACAACGAGGCGTGGCGTCGGGGATTCCCCGAAGCCGAGTCCGCTTTTTGCCCCGGTTTTTTCCGAGATGTCCGGGCCGGACAAGTCGCAGCAGCGTACTACGGCTTCCTTTTTCTACGACTCGAGCGGCAATGTGAAGTAGAACGTGGAGCCTTTGCCGAGTTCACTCTCGGCCCAGATCTGGCCACCGTGCGCATTCACGACGCCGCGCGCGATGGCCAGACCAAGGCCCGCGCCGCGAACCCGGATGCTTGGCTGCTGTGTTTGCCAGAACCGGTCGAACACGTTGACCAATTGCTCGCGCGCGATGCCGGCTCCCGTATCCGACACCGCGATGCGCGCGAAACCGCCCTCGTTGCTCACCGCCACCGACACGCGACCGCCCGCCGCCGTGAACTTGATCGCGTTTCCGATGAGGTTGGACAACACCTGCGAGATCCGTGGCGCGTCGGCCAGCACGCGCACCGCGCCAGGCACCGTGCCGACGGTGAGCGTCAGCATCGCATTTTCGACGAGCGGCTTCAGCGTCGTGAGCGACTGGCCCAGGAGTTCCGAAAGCGCGATCGGCGCGGGGTCGATGCGCAACTGCCCGACCTCCGACCGCGTGACATCGAGCAGGTCCTGGATCAGGCCATCCATCTGTTCCGCGGCAGAGCGGATCAGATCGAGGTTCTCCGCGAGTTTCTTGGGTGCGTCGCCTGTCCGGGCGCTCCCGATGGCTGAGTGCACGAGCATCTTGATGGCGCTCAGCGGATTTCGCAGGTCGTGCGCCACGACCGCAACCATCTCGTCGCGCGCCATCACCGCTCGTTGGAGGCGTTTGTGATGCTCCACCTGCTCTGTGATATCGCGCAACACAACTGAGAACACGACGGTGTCGCCTTTGTTCACCTTGGAGATCGCGGCCTCGGCAGGGAACTCCTGGCCGTTCTTCCGCTGGCCCGAGATTTCGCGCCGCTCGCCCATGCGTCGCGCGCTGTGTTTTGATTTGCGGAATCCGTCGACGAGTCCGCCGTGGAGGCCGCGAAACCGCTCGGGGAGCAACATGTCGAGTGGCTTGCCCATGACTTCGTCCGCAGTCCATCCGAAAACCGCTGCCGCGCCGTCGTTGAAGAGCGTGATCATCTGGTTGGCGTCCACGCAGATGATGGCGTCCGCCGAAATCGCGACGATGTCGGCCAGCAGGAGTTCCGTTGGGCGTCGTGATTCTGAGTGGCTCACGCGGGCGGATGGCGGGTGGAAGGCAACTGGATGCTACGAGAAACTAGCGTCAGGGATACCCTGACCGGACTGTCGGCGTTGGTGTAGTAATAAACCGCGTTCGCCCGACAGTGATGGCCTTTGGGCGCACATACGTTGGGCAGAACCCCTACGACCCAAGGAAAATGCCTACAATACCGTCCCGCCGCGAATTCATTGCCAACTCAGCGTTTGCGGCACTGGCAGCCGGTGCTCTTGCCGCCTGTGAAAAGCCGGCCTCGAATGCCACCCCGGTCGACGCCACCAAGGGACCGCCCACCGGTGGAACCATGGGGGCGCACGACACCGCCGTTGCAGCGGCTCAGACCGCGGCTGATCAGATGGACGCCATGCACGAAAAGGGGGTCAAGGCATTTCCAGCGAAGACCGCGGGCAAGGGCAACGAGTTGCTCCTGCCCAAGATCGTCGCCGGCGTGAAGGTCTACGACATCACGTGCAAGGTGGTGCAGTGGGAAGTGGAGCCGGGCCGGACGACCACCGCTTGGACATACAACGGCGTTGTGCCGGGCCCGCAGATTCGCGTCAAGGAAGGCGACCGGGTTCGCATGAACGTCAAAAACGAGCTACCGGAGTCCACGGCCGTGCACTTCCACGGCGTGGAGCTGCCGAATGCGATGGACGGCGTTCCATACATCACGCAGCCGCCGATCAAACCGGGACAGTCGTTCACGTATGAGTTCACGGTGCCGAACTCCGGCTCGCACATGTACCACTCGCATCACAACGCGGCCAAACAAGTGGGCCTTGGGCTACTTGGTGCGTTCATCGTTGAGCCGCGCCAGAAAACCGCGTTCGACACGGTGGACGTGGACTACGTCATGGTCCTCAACGACGGCGCGCACGGCTACACGCTCAATGGCAAGAGCTTTCCGGCCACGGAGCCGATCGTTGCCAAACGCGGCCAGCGGGCGCGCGTCCGGTTCATGAACGAAGGCATGATGATCCATCCCATGCACCTCCACGGCATGCACATGACCGTGATCACGAAGGACGGCTGGCCGGTACCCGCGCCATGGAAGTGCGACACGCTGAACATCGCGCCGGGGGAGCGGTATGACGTCATCGTCAACTGCACCAATCCGGGCACGTGGGCCTTCCACTGCCACATCCTGCCGCACGCCGAGTCGGAGCACGGCATGTTCGGTATGGTGACGGCGCTCGTTGTCGCGTGACAACCGCGGCAACTCCGCGCGACTCGGCGTCAGGGGCGCCACCTCGGCCGCAGGGCGGGCTGTTGGCGCGCGCTCTGCGCATGCCGCTGCTCCTCAAGCTCCTCGGCGCCAACCTGATCATCGCGCTCGCGGCGCTTGGCGAGCACTACCTGATTCCGCGGTCACCTGTTCCGTCGGCCATCGTTGTGGTGGCTGCGAGCTTTGTAGTGACTGCGGGGCTGGTGTGGCTCGCGTTACGCCCCCTCGCGCAGCTCGAGATCGCCGCGAAGCGCGTGTCCACCGGCGACTTCAGCGCGCGCGTTCCCTGTTCGAACCTTGCGGATTCCGATGTCCAGCGGCTCTCCGTGACGCTGAACCAGCTCCTGGATCGCGTGGAAACGGACCGCGCGCGCATCGAGTATCTCGCGGGGCGCTCCGTTCGCGCCCGGGATATCGAACGCGATTCGGTGGCGCGTGAACTGCGCGACTCATTCGCGCAGATGGTCGCCGGCATCGCGCTGGGGCTCGCGGCCGCGCGGCAGACCAACCGTGACGCCAAGGTAGACCGCCAGCTGGAAGAAACGCGGCGGTTGTTGGAGGAACTCACCGAGCAGATGCGTGGTGTTGCGGAGACGTTGTATCCCGGCACCATCGCGGAGTTCGGACTGTCGAACGCGCTGCAAGCGTTGGGTCGCGTCGTCGAGCGACGGGCGGGCCTTCAGGTGGACGTCGACATCAATGGCTTTGCGGGGCAGCTGTCGCCGGCCACGGCCGCGGCACTGTATCGCGTGGCAGACGAGTCGCTGCGCAACGTTGCCCAGCATTCGCAGGCGCATCACGTTCGTGTGCATCTTTCAGCGGACGACGCTGCCGTGCGCCTCGACATCGAGGACGACGGCCGCGGATTCGATCTCCGGGAGCGCGATCCGCTCCAGGCAGGGCTGGGATTGTTCTCGGCCAAGACGGTGCTCGCACTCGCGGGCGGGGAGTTACAGATTTCCGGCGCGCCAGGTCGCGGGACGCGCGTCGTCGCCAACATTCCACGTCAGGCAACCACACCACGACTATGGCAAGCGACATCATCCAGGTAGTACTCGCAGACGATCACGCCGTGGTACGCGCCGGCCTCAAGGCGGTGCTCAGCGGTGCGAAAGACATCCAGGTAGTCGGCGAAGCTCCTAATGGGCGCGATGCCGTCGCCATGGTGCTGCGCATGAATCCGGACGTGCTCGTCATGGACCTCACCATGGAGCCAGTGGACGGCGCCGAGGCAACGAAGCAATTGGTGGCCGCCGGCACCAAGACACGCATCCTGATTCTCACCATGCACTCGCCGGAGGAGGCGTTGGTTCCGCTGCTCGAAGCGGGCGCGGCCGGATTCCTCGAGAAGAGCGCGGCAGACCGGGAACTCGTAGACGCGGTGCGGGCTGTCGCGCATGGCGACACCTATATCCAACCGGCCGCGGCGAGCATCCTGGCCGGTGGATTTCGCAGGCGTGCCGAACACGCCGACGAGCGCACCAAGTTCGACAAACTCACTGACCGCGAACGCGACGTGCTGCGCTATATCGCGGGCGGATTCACGGCGCCCGAGATCGGGGGAAAACTATTCATCAGTCCCAAGACGGTCGATACATATAAGCAACGCATCTCGGAAAAGCTGGGACTGGCCCATCGGTCGGAATACGTGCAGTTTGCGTTGAAACTGGGGTTGCTCAAGGAGTAGCGGCGGAGAGGTCCCACCCAGCTCCTTGGCGGTGAGAGTACAACAGCTTGATCCGAAGGGTCCGAATCGAAGACACGAATCGTTCCATGTGAGCGATGGCTCGCGCTCCGTGGAACGATTCGTTTTTATTAGGGTCATTCGGATCAAGCTGTTGGGCCGCTCTCCCTCGCTTCGAAGCAATTCCGCGCTCAAGAAACCATCATGAGAACGCGCCTGACCGCGTTGGTCGCCGCACTTGTCCTGGGCACTGTCGGAGTCGCGAAGGCACAAGCCCACGACCGTGTTCGTCCGAACGACAACCGCGCGCGCGCCGGCGTCACAATGAACGGCAAGCTTGCCGTGCAGATAGAAGCGCGCATGGCGATGTGGCATCCCGACGGCGACGACAAGCCCGGCGTGCTGATCCCCGCGTTCGCCGAACTCGGCCGGCAGGCGGCGGTCCCCGGCCCGCTTATCCGCGCGCCCGGCGGCACCGACGTGATTGTCATGGTGCGCAATTCGATTCCCAACGCTACGCTCACCGTTCATGGCCTGCACTCACGGCCGGCCATCGTGCCCGCAGGCACCACGTTCGGCGACAGCGCGCAGATCGCCCCGGGTTCGTTCCTAACGCTGCGGTTCCGGCTCGACCGTCCCGGGACGTACTACTATTGGGGCACGATCACCGGTGCGGCGTTCGGCAGCCGCACGCACGAAGACGCGCAGCTCTCGGGTGCCATCGTCGTCGACGAACCCGATGAGCGCACGCCGCGCGATCGGGTGTTCGTTATCGGCATGCTGACAGACACCGTCGCGTCCGACGGCGCGCGCCATCGCCAGCGCGAACTCGCGGTCATCAACGGCCGCTCGTGGCCTGCCACCGATCGCGTGCAATACGAAAAGGGCGAGACCGTGCGCTGGCGTGTGATCAACATGTCGGTGGACCCGCACCCGATGCACCTGCACGGTTTCCCCCTTCGCGTCACACGACGCGGCGACGCCATGGCAGACACCGCGCTGCTCACACGCGCCGAGCTCGTGAACACTGAGCGCGTGGCGCCGGGTGGGACCTTCTCCGCGACGTGGGTCGCCGACCGGCTGGGCAATTGGTTGTTCCACTGCGAAGAGCCGGAGCACTCGAGCGCTCGCGGCCCCCTCGGCTACCCAACGCAGGAGACCGGTTGGCGCGCACTCGGCGGGCTCGTGGCCGGCATTGAGGTCGTCCGCGCCGACAACGACACCACCGGCAAGCTGCCACCACCCTACGTGCCGCCGGCGACGCGGCGGCTGCGCATGGCGCTGCGGCCCAATTTCGGCAGCACGGTGGCCCTTCCTTTATATGGCGTGTCGGTAGAGGAATTGGGGCTCGAGCCGCAGCCGCCGGACACCGGGCAGCGGGTTGGTCCGGTCATCGTGCTCAACCGGGCGGAGCACACGAGCATTACCGTCGTGAACAATCTCCCGGAGCCGACGTCGATGCACTGGCACGGCATCGACGGCGAGAGCCTATACGACGGCGTACCGGGTTTCAGCGGCGTCAAACCGACCCCGGTGCGTGGCGAACCTTTGCCGCCGCTGGCGCTCGCGCCGCTGATCGCGCCCGGCGACTCGTTCGAAGTGCGTCTCACGCCAACACGCACGGGCACGTTCGCGTACCACGCGTCCGTGAGCGTCGCGCGTCAGGAGCGCGCGGGCATCGTGGGCGCGATTGTTGTCTCGGAACGCAACAAGTACGACGTCACGAAGGAACTGACGGTACTGGTATCGTCGCCGAGCGATTCGATTGTGGAGGAACAGGCCGTACTCGTGAACGGCAGCCTCATGCCGCCGCCCGTGGATCTGCGGCGCGGCGCCACGTATCGGTTTCGTCTCCTGAATTTCACCACAGGGCGTCCCGACGTCGTGGTGGAGCTGCGCCAGGACTCCACCACAATCGCCACCTGGTGGCCGGTGGCCCGCGACGGCATCGAGCTCGCGCTCACGGATCGCTTGCTGCAGGTGGCGCATCTGAATCTGAGCATCGGACAAATTCGGGACGTGGAGTTCGTGGCGTTGCGTGCCAGCGAGATGCGCCTGGAAATCAAGACGCCCGCGGGTCTGTTGCTCGCCACGCTCCCCATCAGGGTGAATTAGGGAGTCCCGCCGCACAGGGGCTCCGAGGCTGCATGCACGAGATTCTCAGCCCCGAGACCGATGCGCAGTGGTCGGCCGCGCGTCTTCTTGTGGAAGAGTATCCGCTGAAGGCGACCAACATGCCAAGCGCTGACCGGGCGATGCGAAGACGGCGGGCGCTGGCCACGATGACACAATGCAGCGTGTGGCGTTCCGGGGCTAGTCGGTGTGATGCGACTGATTGCAGAGGCCGTCCATGTAGGGCGTCGCACTTGGGTCGTCCGCGACGTGATCGTCGGCGCCTTGTCATCCAGCGCACGGCGAGGGATCTTCTCGAGTGACTGTAGATCCTTCGCTTCGCCCAAGATGACAATGAAACGCCGTGACTTTCTCCTCGACGCCGCACGCCTCGCTGCGCTGACGGCCGTGGTCCCCAACGACTGGCGCGTGGCGTTCCGCCCGCGCTTCAGCGATGACCCGTTCTCGTTGGGCGTCGCATGCGGCGATCCCACGCCCAACTCCGCGATCCTGTGGACGCGACTGGCACCGAATCAGCTCGAAGTTGATGGCGGCATGTCCGGCATTCGCGCGGCCGTGAGCTGGCAGGTGGCAGACGACGAACAGTTCACCAAGATCGTGAAGAGCGGACGCGCGACGGCCGCGCCCGAATTGGGGTACAGCATCCACGTTGACGCCACGGGACTCGAGCCGGATCGCTGGTATTTCTACCGGTTCACGTCCAACGACGCGGTGAGCCCCGTGGGTCGCGTGCGCACCGCGCCGGCACCAGGCGCCACGACGCCGCTCAAGTTCGGCGTTGTGTCGTGCCAGCATTGGGAGCAGGGCTACTACACCGCGTACGGCCACCTCGCGAAAGAAGAGGTGGACCTGGTGACGCACCTGGGCGACTACATCTATGAATACGGCCCGGCGACGATCACGCCAGGAAGGCCGCGACAGCACGCGTCCACCGAAGTGCGGACGCTGGATCAGTACCGCGCCCGCTACGCGCAGTACAAGACAGATCCGAGCCTCCAGGCCGCGCACGCGCGCTGTCCGTGGGAAGTCGTCTGGGACGACCACGAGGTGGACAACAATTACGCGGGCCTGTTCGGCGAGAACGACATGGAGAGCGAGGACCAGATGCGCGTCCGTCGCGCCGCCGCGTATCAGGCGTGGTGGGAGCACCAGCCGGTGCGTGTGCCGAAAGCGCAGTCGTGGGCGGACCTCAACATCACCCGCACACTCGAGTGGGGCGCCACCGCACGGTTCTGGATGATCGATACGCGGCAATATCGGGCGAACCAGGCGTGCGATGACGGCAACAAGAACGTGCCGTGCGGCAACTGGGAAGAATCGTCACGCCAGTTCATGGGCGCGGCGGAAGAACACTGGCTGGAGCAAGGCCTCAAGTCGTCGAAGGAGAAATGGCAGGTGATCGGCAACCAGTCCATGGCCGCGACGATCGACAGCGCCGTTGGTCCGGATCGCGCGATCTCCATGGACAGCTGGTCCGGCTACCCGGCCGCGCAAAAGCGGTTCATCGACATGTTGGGCAAGTACGCCGCTAATCGCTCGGTTGTGCTTACGGGCGACAACCATTCCAATTGGGTGAACGAGCTACGTACGGACAAGGGCCAGACTGTCGCGACGGAATTCCTCGGTACCAGCATCTCGTCGGGCGGTGATGGCTCGGACCGTTCGAATTTCTTCAACGACGCGGTTGCGGCCGAGAACCCGCACGTGAAGTGGCAGAACAACCGGCGCGGCTATTTGGTGTGCGAGGTGAACGCGGACACGTGGCGCACCGAGTTCCGCACCGTGCCGTACGTGAGCCGGCCGGGGGCGCCGGTGGAAACGCCGACCAAGTGGCGGCTGACACGAGGAATGCTCGGGGTCGAGAAAGAGTAGCAACAGGCTCCTCGGCCGAGGGCCGGTCGACGTTCGCCCGAGGGGCCTTCGAGGCTGGCCGCATTCGTCGCTGTGCGCCAGTTTCTGGCCATGCGAATCTCTCTTGCTGCCATTGCGCTTTGCGCCCTGAGCTCCATCGCCGGCGCCCAGAACACCAACGTCGACCTCCACCTCCGCGAAGGCACCAACATCGCGGCCGCGGTCTCGCCGGACGGGCGCACGATCGCGTTCGACCTCATCGGCCGAATTTGGATCGTACCGCGTGCTGGTGGTGCCGCCACCGCGCTTACTGAGCCGCTCGACGAATCGCGGCAGCCCACATGGAGCCCCGACGGCTCGCGGATCGCGTTCCAATCGTATCGCGACGGCACCTGGCACATCTGGTCGATCGCGAGGGATGGCACGGACCCGCGGCAGCACACGTTTGGTGCGTTCGACGACCGCGAGCCCGACTACACGGCCGACAATCGCATTGTCTTTGGTTCCGATCGCGCCGCCAACTACGACATCTGGTCGGTAGACCTCACCAGCGGCGCGCTCACGCAACTCACCAACGATCCGGCAGACGACGCCGCGCCCGCGGTGTTCCGTCGCAGCGGCGCCATCGCGTTCGTTTCCACCCGCGCGCCCGGGCACGGTGTGTGGGTGCGCCAGCCGGATGGTACGCAGGCGCTCTGGGCCTCTGTGCCCGGCACGCCGAACGCGCCGGCGTGGAGTGTGGAAGGCGCGCAGCTCTCCTTCACCGACGTCGGGTTGGGTACGGCCCGCCTGATGGTCGCGGAGCGCGGCGCCGAACCACGCGCGCTGTCGCCCGCCGCCGCCGATGCATTTCCGTTCCGCGCCACGTGGCTGCCCAGCGACGAACTGCTCTACACCGGCGACGGACAGATCAAGATCGTGAACATGGCCGGCGAGGCCCGCCCGCCCGTGCCGTTCGACGCGCACCTCACGTTCACGCGCACCGCGTACGTCAAGCGTGCGCGCGATTTCGAAGGCAAAGGTCCTGAAAAAGTCTATGGCGTGGTGGGGCCGGCGCTTTCGCCCGACGGCAAGACGATCGTCTTCACCGCCATCGGCGACCTATGGCAGCTGAGCGCCGGCAAGCTTACCCAGCTCACACGCGATCAGTTTGTGGAGATCGACCCGGCGTGGGCGCCGGACGGAAGGTCGATCGTCTATTCCAGCGACAAGAATGGCACGATGGAGCTGTGGCTCCGCGACATGACCACCGGCGTTGAACGCGCGCTCACCAAGATCGAGGGCGGCGCTGCGCTGCCCGCGTGGTCGCCAAACGGCCGCGAGATCGTGTACCAGGTGCAACGCGGGCTCGGCACCGAAATCCGGGGCATCGACGTTGCCTCGGGCATGGTGCGTCGCATCAAGCCGAATCTGTTCCAGCCCTCCAAGGCGTCGTTCAACGCGGATGGCAGCGTCATCGCGGTCAGCGCGCTCCGGCCCAACTCGGCGCGGTACCGCGAAGGCAGCAGCGACATCCTGTATTTCAACCGCGATGGCACCGGTAATCGCTGGCTCGCGCCACCGAGTGGACGCGGCATTGGCAGCCGGGGCGCGGATGGACCGATGTGGTCGCCGGATGGACGGCGCATCGCGTTCGTGCAGGACGGCATGCTCGTGAGCATTCCGGTGACACCCACCGGCGAACTTGAGGGACCGGTGCTGAGGCACTCAGCCGAGTTGGCAAATACGCCCACGTGGAGCGGAGACTCGCGCACGCTGCTGTACCAGGCCACCGATGGTCTCCGCCTGGTAAGTCTCGCGAACGGCAGCACGACAAAGGTCAACGTGCCGCTCACGTGGACGCAGAAACATCCGAGCGCCACGCGCCGGATCGTGGTGCACGCGGGCCGGTTGTGGGACGGCACCGCAGAGAAAGCGCTCACCAATATGGATGTCACGATTGTGGGGCATCGCATCGTGAGCGTTGCGCCGCACGCGGCGCACGCACCGGGAGACAGTGTCATTGACGCGGGCAAGTACACCGTGATGCCGGGTCTCGCGGACGCCCATGCACACGAGGGGTATGGCGTTGGCGAAGCGCTGGGGCGCACGTGGCTGGCGTGGGGCATCACCACGGTACGCGACCCCGCGAGCGATCCCTTCCAGATGCGTGAGCGGCGCGAGGCCGTGGAGAGCGGCGTGCGCGTGGGTCCGCGCGCGCTGTCCACCGGCCGGATTTTCGACGGCGAGCGCATCTACTACGGCTTCAACAACGCCATGACGCCCGGGGCGCAGATGGGGCTCGAACTGGACCGGGCTGCAGCGCTCGATTTCAGTCTCATCAAAACGTACGTCCGTCTGCCGGACGCGCTCCAGGCGCACATCATCGACTTCGCGCATGCACACGGCATCCCGGTGTCGAGCCACGAGCTGTACCCCGCGGTGGCGAGCGGGGCCGATCACGTGGAGCACATCTCGGGCACCAGCCGCCGCGGCTACTCGCCCAAGATGAGTCGGCTGGCGCGCTCGTACGCCGACGTGTCTGATCTGCTCATCGCGAGCGGCATGAGCATCACGCCGACCGTCGCGCTTCAGGGCGGATTCAGTCTCGTGTCGAAACGCACACCGGAAATGCTGGACGACCCGCGCATCGCCCTGGCCTACGGGCCGGACTACGCCGATGCTCTCAAGGTGGCCGCGAGATCCACCGTGGTCAGTCCGTTCTCACAAACCGACCAGATGGTGGCGTCCGAGGGCGACCTCGTGAAGCGCGTGGTGCGCGGCGGCGGGCGCGTGATGGCCGGCACCGACTCGCCGATCATTCCGTACGGACTCGGCCTGCACGTGGAACTTCAGAATTACGTGGAAGGCGGACTCACACCGCGCGAGGCGCTCATGACCGCGACGTCAAACTTCGCCAAGATCGTGGGCCTGGACCGCGACCTCGGCACGATCGCGCGCGGCAAGCTCGCGGACCTGGTGGCCGTGGAAGGGAACCCGTTGGAGCAGATCACGGACACGCGGCGGGTGCAGATCGTGGTGAAAGACGGCGAGGTCTACACCGAGGCACGGCTGCTGGCCGGGGCAGTCAGGAAGTTGCTGCCGTAGCAGGCCTTTTGGAGGTATTTTGAGGTGTTATCCCCCGCCACATGACACGATCCCTCCCCGTTCGATCCCTCCAAGCACTCGCGTTCGCGCTCGCGCTGGCGTCGGTTGCGTGCGCGTCGGGCGCGCGCGCGCCTCAGTCCCCCTCGCTGCCCACGCCTGAGGCACGGGTCCGCGCCGACAGCCTCCGCTATCCCTACACCGAGGCCGACATCCGATTCATGTCCGGGATGATCAGCCACCACGCGCAGGCGATTGTCATGGCCAACTGGGCGCCGTCCCATGGCGCGACCGCGGCGGTGCAACGGTTGTCTGAGCGCATCGTGAATGCACAAACGGACGAGATAAAGGCGATGCAAACGTGGTTGGGCGACCGCCGTCAGCCGGTGCCTGCCGCCGACCCCAAGGGAATGACGATGGTCATGGGCGGCGTGCAGCACGTGGTGCTCATGCCCGGCATGCTGAGCGAGGCGCAGATCAAGGAGCTGGACGCCGCCCGGGGCGTGGAGTTCAATCGCCTGTTTCTCACCTTCATGATCCAACATCACCGCGGCGCCATCACCATGGTACAGGAACTGTTTTCCAATCGCGGTGCAGGTCAGGACGAAACAGTCTTCAAGTTCGCGTCCGATGTCAGCGTGGACCAAGCGACCGAAATCAATCGCATGGCGGAAATGCTGTTGACGTTGGGACCAGATAGCCACTGAGCGCAGAGACCGCGCCAACGCGGCTGCTCATTCACGCCTTTCTTACTTCACACATTGAGGGTCCGATGAACCGTTTTTCTTTGATTGGCAAGGTTTCGCTCGCCATTGTGCTGTGTGTCGCAGCCGCCTGCGCGTCCGGCTCGACGCCGTCCGCTTCGATGCCCGCGCCGCTGCCCACGCCGCCGAGTCCCGACCCGCGCGTCGGACTCAAGGCCGGCCTGATGAACGCCCAGGAGGCCGTCTACGGATTCAAGGTCGAGGCGAAGGTGCCGTCGCCGCCGGGCTTCCTCGGTGTCACCAACTCGGACCTCGCGTTCATCGGCAAGTACGCCATCCAAGGCAACTACGCCGGGCTCCAAATCTGGGACATGTCGATTCCCTCGAATCCGACCATCGCCGCAACGTACCCATGTCCCGCCTCGCAGAACGATGTCTCGGCGTTCCGCAACCTGCTGTTCATGTCGTCCGAAGGGAACGGTAGCCGCGCGGACTGCATGCCCGGCGGCATTCGCGATACGGTGAGTAAGGACCGCGTGCGCGGCGTGCGCATCTTCGACATCTCGGACATCAAGAGCCCCAAGCTCGTCACCGCCGTGCAAACGTGCCGCGGCTCACATACGCACACGCTGGTGGAAGACCCGAAGGACCGCGACAACGTGTACATCTACGTGTCCGGCTCCGCCGGCATCCGTTCGCCGAGCGAACTGCCGGGATGCACGCGCGCCCGTCCGGATTCGACCGAGACGTCGTCGCTGTGGCGCATCGAAATCATCAAGGTGCCGCTCGCACATCCGGAGCAAGCCGCGATCGTCAACCGCGCGAACATCTTCACGGACCTCAAGGCGCCGGCTTCGCACAGCGAGGCGTCCGAGGACATCGCCGCGGCCAAGCGTGCGGCAGATTCGGCGCGGGCTGTGGGCGGCTTCACGGCCACGATCCCGAGTGGACCCGGCACCATGGACATCGTCCTCGGCCCCAACTTCACGCGGCCGATGCTCGACAGCATCGTCAAGGCGCGTGGCGGCTCGGGTGCGCCCACGGCGGCCGACAGTGCGGCGCTGCGTGGAGGCGTACAAGGCATTATCGACCGCATGTTCGGCGTCGGTGGCCCGCAGGCGATCCCCGGCGTGTCGCCACTCTCGGTGAACCGCCAGTGCCACGATATCACGGTCTATCCCGCGCTTGGCCGCGCCGGCGGCGCTTGCGAAGGCCACGGCTTTCTGCTCGACATCAGCGACCCCGTGAATCCCAAGCGGATTTCGGCAGTCTCGGACTCGAACTTCGCCTATTGGCATTCCGCGACGTTCAACAACGATGGCACCAAGATTCTGTTTTCGGATGAATGGGGTGGCGGCGGCGGACCCAAGTGCCGGGCGACGGACAAGAAGGAGTGGGGCGCGGACGCGATCTTCGAGATCGTC
>Ga0315281_10004405_pt1 | contig 20446 bp, 20 predicted proteins | sample YL17G07_0_MG_FD_204540 | JGI IMG/M metagenome (GOLD analysis project Ga0315281, IMG submission 204540) | Sediment microbial communities from Yellowstone Lake, YNP, Wyoming, USA - YL17G07_0 | ecosystem: Environmental > Aquatic > Freshwater > Lake > Sediment | place: USA: Wyoming | collected...
CAAAGCTTTGGCGGAACGCCGTCTCTTTTTCGTGGATAGTCGCACGACGGCGAAAAGTGTCGCCTTCGACGTGGCTCGCAGAGAGGGATTGCCGACGTTCTTCCGGTCCGTATTCCTGGACGATACCGAGACGGTGCCCTACACACTCGGCCAGCTTCGTGAGTTTCGCCACGTCATCGAGGAGCAGGGCGCCGCACTCGCCATCGGCCATCCCTACCCGAGTACTATTCAGGCTCTGGCGCGATTCCTGCCGGATTTCGAGCGCAGCGATATCCAGCTCGTTCCGGCTTCCCAGCTCCTCGACTTACCCGAGGTCACTCATCTCAAGCCGCCGCCCACCCCCAGGCCGTAGTGCCGATCCCCCCGCGGGGCCGGCACACCTCGACCCGACCTGTCCCGGCCACGCCGGGAGAAGCTGGGCTACAACTTTGCTGCCAGGAGAAGTTGTCGTTAATTGTTTGCAGCAGGAAGGCTGAAGGTCACGTCGCGGTCGAGGCGCATGCCGACCAGGGAACCGGCGGCCAAAGAAGCTTGCTTGCCACGGGGTAGCAGAAGGGCAGCGAGCACTCCTCCCACACCGGCAGCGATCCCAGGTCCTATGCCGGCGGCCGTGCCTCCCGCTGCAGCCACGCCCACGATGGCCATCTGCTTTTTGCGGGACGGTCCACGCCCCTTGAGTTCGCCTTCAACTCCGACCGAGGCGTCATCACTGCCTTCACTGGAGAAGATCTCCGTCAGCGAGCCAATGATCGCGACTTTCTCCCCGTTTGGAAGCTCCACGGTGTCAAAGACAATGTAAAGGTAGCCGCCTTTGCCCTTTCGCCCGGCCTCCTTGACTTCCCCGACATGCCCGTCAATCCGCACGCCCTTGGGCAAAACCTCACGGTCCTCGACGGCCACCGGATCAATCAGGGTGGTGAGAACACGATCGCCTGCCTTGGAGGTCTTGGAGTTAACCGTGGAATGAAGTTGAAGCTTGAATTCCGAGCCTTCCGGGATGGTCCACTCGTCGGCCTCAGCTTGTGCCGCCTGCTGCTGGGCTGAGAGTCGAGGCGGCAGGCCCGCCATCAACATTCCCGCCAGCGCCACGGCTACAACCCGTCGCGTCATGTCCAATCGTCCCATCCCTTTAGCTACCTCCAGAACAGACTGATCGCCCTCGGTGAATCCTACATTTCACCATCAATCGGCCAGTTTCGTCAAAAGAAAACCGTGCGTGGACCGCACTCTCCGGCCCACAGGGTTCGATGCAATTCCTCAGCCCAAGTTGGCTGTCGACAGAGGAGGCTTGTGTCGTCGCGACCAACCGCGCCTACAACTGCCTCGTGGAGATCCTGCCTCACCGGATAACCGCCATGATGTCGAAGATCTTGTTGTTGCGGTCCAGAATCAACGCCCGCCCTTCAACAATCACGCGGGAATAGCCCGACGGCAGACGAGGCAATTGCTGGGTCAGTTCAGCTGGAAACGGTTCGACCTTTTTTTGCAGTCCGGGCGGCAATGTTCCGTTGCGTTGGAGCTGCCTCTCCAAGCCGGGTGGGAGATTGCCGCCGCGCTTGGCCAGTCCTGGCGGCAAGCCACGCCCGCCGTGACCGCGCCCGCGCCCACCACCGTCGCCGCCACCACTGCCGTAATAGTTGAGGATCAACTGCTGGTCCCGGTCGGAGAACATCAGGGCTTGCGCGCCTTCGCTGGCGCGAGCCATCGCGCCTCCCTGTTCGCCACCCCGGTAGGCTTCAGCCCTCTGTGGTGTTTCGCCAGCAGTCGATCCTGGGCGAGCTGTGGTCGCCGTTGGCGCGGACGCTGCCCCGCCGCCTCCGGCAACAAACGCCAGCACCACTTCAGGAGGCAGGACGATCTCCTTCTTGCCAGTCATAAACGCAGTCGCGGTTCCTGCTCCAGCGCCGATCGCCGCGCCGAGTAACGCGCCCTTCTTCCCGCCCGTTGCCCCGCCGATCAAGGCGCCAGCTCCCGCCGCCCCGCCAATCAGTGCCGCATTGCGCAGAAGGTGAGACTTGCCGTCAATCTGTAGTGGTTGTGTCCGCAACGAGGTCAGCTCCAGCGTGATGGACGCCGGGCGCTTCAATCGCCCGGAGCTGACCACCTCCGTCACCCTGCCCTGCACCGTCGCTCCTCGGGTCAGAAGAGTTTTGCCGTTCGCCACGACCGGCTCCGCGACCGTGCCGGTGAAGGTCTGGCCGGCTTGCGTTTCACCGGTGTCGAGCTGGTTGCCCAGCCGCACCTGGACCTGCGTCCCGGAAGGAATAGACACAGATTGTCTCTTCTGCCCCGCCTGCCCAGCCATTCCTGCTACGAGGAAGGCCGCCACGCTTGCCACGCCGACGTATACCAAAGAGGTTTTCATAACTCCTCCTTTTCAATTGGCTTCCGGCGGTCGTCCGCTCTGGTGGACGCCGCGAACATAATGAGGTCTCAATGTCCTCCTGAAGCCCGGCACGCTTACGCTCTGAAAATTAACGAAGGTGCAATTATAACGCCAGAGGAAGAAAACACGTGGGCTTTAAAGCCCCAGCCCCACCCAACATCTAAAACGTGAAAGCCAGTAAGCCCAGATAACGGAACGCCGAAAGCGCTCCACTCGGCAAGAGAACGAAGAACTGCTCGGCCAGGTTGCTCGGCCACTGCGGCGCCGCGCTTGCGCATTTTGAGCTCGCTCGAGCGGGGAGTTGAGTATGTGACTCCAAAAGGCGGCGGGCACCGCGCGCTCCAGGACAGTTGTGAGCGCCCGTGTCCGGAGCTTCCCAATCTACCATGAATGGATTTCGAGCAAATTGGCGGTGAAAACCTGTTTTTGCCTGGCGCCTCAGGGGGCGCGCCGGCCCGCCTGAAATCGGAGACAGAAGTCGCCCGAACCCTGCAATGCACCCAGAACGTGTCCACCAGATCCACGTATGTTATTGTAAACACGCGGCGTTCTGGCCTCATGGTTTGGAACCCTACGCGCTCAATGATGGGGCAGGCACAGGGATGGGAGTCTGCGTCCCTGCTGCCTGAATACGCGGGGAGGTCCCTTGCGACCCTTTGCGATCATGGAAGGCAGCGCTAGAGATTCGGTCGTCATGCCGACGGGCGTGCGCGTTTCCGAGTGGCTATGCCTGGGCTTTTTCGCTTACGCCACGGCCGCTTCGTTTATCTTCTCGCTGTCGCTTCCCCAGCGCCTGACGCTGGTGGTCGTGAATCTGGTCGCCAGCGGTGTCGTCATGCTTCTGACCAGGTTTGGCACGGAGGACCGAAGTCCGTTTCTCGCGATCGTCCGCGATTGGATTCCCTGCGTGCTGATATTGGTCGCTTATCGCGAATCCGGATTATTTGTAACGCCCGACCCCTCTCACCGCCTGGACTATCTTTTCGTCCGCCTGGATGACGCAGTCCTGAAGAACTCGCCGGTGGCCGGTTTGCTGACCGCGTGCTCGCCCTGGCTTCAACGCTATCTTGAGTTCAGTTACTTTCTCTGCTACCCGAGCGTGCCGCTCGGCATCGGAGTCTTGTACCTGGCGCGGCGAATGTCCATGAGGACTGCACAAGATCACGTGAAGACTGTAGGGGCGGTCGGCGCATGCCCCCATGCAATCGGGAACCGCCCCCACGATCCGGCGCTCGTGCAGCGCCGCTACAGGCTGGCCATCGAGCAATTCTGGACGACAGTCCTTCTGGCCGTGCTGACTTGCTACGTGCTCTTTCCGTTTTTCCCCCTGACCCCGCCGCGCGAGTTGTTCCACGACCTTCCCGGCCCACAGGTTGCACCTTTGCTGCGCGGAATGAATCACTGGATCCTGGGGCGTTACGCCGTGGGCGCGAGCCTCTTCCCCAGCGGCCACGTCGCCGCAGTGACTGCGATGGCGCTCGCCATTCGCGCCTACCTGCCTCGCACGGGAATTCTATTCATGGTCCTGGCCGTGAGCATCGCCCTCGCCACCGTCTACGGCCGCTACCACTACGCCGCCGACGCTCTCGCTGGTACCGCGGTTGGCCTCGCGGCATTCCTCGCCTCAAATCGTTTCCAGCAATCATAGGAAAGCCCACGCCAGTTACAACCCGCAGTGCATGTGCAGCTAAATCCGCTTGACGCGCCTGCGACGGCTCGTTAGCATGGTTGGTTGGGGTTCTCTCGAAATTCCTCACTGTAGGGCACAGGGCGGATGATCGACCGGATTACGGTTCGTGGTGCGCGCCAGCACAACCTCAAGAACATCGACGTGGAGATTCCGCGCCACACCCTGACGGTGGTGACAGGATTGAGCGGCTCGGGCAAGTCAAGCCTGGCGTTCGACGTCATCTACGCCGAGGGTCAGCGGCGGTACGTCCAGACGCTTTCCGCTTACGCGCGCCAGTTCCTCGACCAGATGGAGCGGCCCGAGGTGGACTCGATCGAGGGCCTGAGTCCCGCCATCTCCATCGACCAGAAGACCACCAGCCGCAGCCCGCGTTCCACCGTCGGGACGATCACAGAGATTTACGACTACCTGCGCCTGCTCTACTCCTCCATCGGCGCCGCGCACTGCCACCAGTGCGGCCGTGCCATCGCCCGCCAGACGACCGAGCAGATTGTCACGTCGATCATGACGCTGGTCGAGAACGGCCGCGACTCGAACGGCAACCACGCCGAGCGCATCATGATTCTGGCGCCCATCGTGCGCGGGAGGAAAGGCGAATTCCGCAAGCTCTTCGAACAGTTGGCGCGCGAGGGTTTTGTGCGCGTGCGCGTGGATGGGCAACTCCACCAACTTGAGGAGGAGATCCCGCTTGACCGCCGGCGCAACCACACCGTAGAAGTGGTCGTCGACCGACTGCTCCTCAAGCCTGGCATCGAGAGCCGCCTCGCGGCCTCGATCGAAACGGCGATGAAACTCGCCAAGGGCATCGTGCAGGTGGCGGTCGTCAACGGCGAGGAACACCTCTATTCGCAGGAGTGGGCGTGCGTCCACTGCGGCATCAACATTCCGGCGCTCGAGCCGCGCTCATTCTCCTTCAACAGCGTTTACGGCGCCTGCGACGCCTGCCGCGGCCTGGGCAGCCAGTACTCGTTCGACCCCGCCAAGGTCATCGTGGACTGGTCGCGGCCGCTGCTCGAGGGCGGCGTGGGCCCGGGCGCAGGCTCCGCCTTCCTGCAACGCAGCCTGGCGCGCGCCGCCGAGCGCTTCCGATTCGACCTTAAGACGCCCTTCAACCAGTTCCCGCGCCGCACTCAGAACCTCATTCTCTATGGCAAGCAGTCGGAGATCGGCCGCGGCGATACAGGTTTTGTCGGAGTGATTCCGCTGCTCGAACGCTGGTACGGAGAAACAGCCTCAGAGAGTTATCGCGAATGGTTTGGCCAATACATGTCTGCTGTTCCCTGCCCCAAGTGCGAAGGCAAGCGGCTGAAGGCCGAGAGCCTGGCCGTGACCGTGGCGGGACTTTCGATTGCGGATTTCACCGCGCTGCCCCTCACTCGCGCGCAGGAAATGATCGCGAAAATCGAACTCAACGCGCGTGAGGAGCTTCTGGCGCGGCGAATCCTGAACGAAATCTCCGAGCGCCTGGATTTCCTCCGCGACGTGGGCCTGGGTTACCTGAGCCTGGACCGCTCCGCCGCCACACTTTCGAGCGGCGAGAGCCAGCGGATTCGCCTCGCCACGCAAATCGGCTCCAAGCTGCGCGGCGTGCTCTACGTGCTGGACGAGCCGAGTATCGGCCTGCATCCGCGCGACAATCAGCGCCTGCTCGAGACGCTTGAGCGGCTGCGCGACCTAGGGAACACGGTGCTGGTGGTCGAGCACGATGAGGAAACGATCCGCCGCGCCGACTATGTGATCGACCTCGGCCCGGGCGCCGGCAAGAAGGGCGGGCACGTGGTGGCGTGTGGCCCGCCGGAGAAGGTCGCCGCTTCGCCCGATTCGCTCACCGGCCGGTATCTCTCCGGCCGGCTTCATATTCCCATCCCGGCCTTGCGGCGGACACCCAACGGCAAATCACTTTCCGTGCTGGGCGCGCGCGCCCACAATTTGAAGAATCTCGATGTCAGTTTCCCGCTGGGCGTGCTGACGGTGGTAACGGGTGTCTCGGGCTCCGGCAAATCGACGTTGGTTAACGACATCCTATACCGCGCGCTGGCTAAAAAACTCTATCGCGCCCTCGAAGAACCCGGACCACACCGCGCGATCCAGGGCCTGGAGCACCTCGACAAGGTCATCGTCATCGACCAGTCGCCCATCGGGCGCACACCGCGCTCCAATCCCGCAACTTACACGGGCGTCTTCACGCCGATTCGGGAAATCTTTGCGATGCTGGCGGAGTCGCGTGAGCGCGGCTACCGCGCCGGGCGTTTCAGCTTCAACGTCAAGGGCGGGCGATGCGAAGCCTGCCAGGGGGAGGGGTTGCGCCGCATTGAAATGAATTTCCTTCCCGACGTCTTCGTCACCTGCGAGGTTTGCCGCGGCCGGCGCTATAACTCCGAGACTATGGCCGTTAAGTACAAAGGCAACTCGATCGCTGACCTGCTCGACTCGACGGCTCAGGACGCGCTTCCCGTGCTGGAAAACATTCCGGCCATCAAGCAGAAGCTTCAGACGCTGGTGGACGTGGGTCTCGGGTACATCCACCTGGGCCAGCCCGCCACTACGCTTTCGGGCGGAGAAGCCCAGCGCATCAAGCTCGCCAAGGAACTCAGCCGGCGGCAGACCGGCCGCACGCTTTACATCCTCGACGAACCCACGACCGGCCTGCACTTCGACGACGTGAAGCAATTGCTGGCGGTGCTCAATCGCTTGACAGACCTGGGCAACACCGTCATCATCATCGAGCATCACCTCGACGTCGCCAAACAAGCGGATTGGATCATCGATCTGGGGCCGGAAGGCGGCGAAGCGGGCGGGCGCATCGTGGCCCAGGGCAAACCCGAAGAGGTGGCGCGCTCCAAGAAATCTTTCACCGGCCAGGCTCTGGCGGCAGTGCTGAACAACGGCCACCCTGTGAATGCTGAACGATGAACGCGAGATGTTGAACTGCCAAGAATTGAGTTCATCGTTCATCGTCTCCTCAATGAGCATCTACCGAATTCGCCCCCTCGAACTCGACCACGTCAAAACCTATCCCCTTTCGTCTCGGCCAAGCAAAGTAACGGTCAGCGACTTCGCCCCCGCGGCTCGCCCCCCCGCGATGTTTGGGGAGTGGGTCGAGAGACTCCCTCGCATTCTCGCCGGGAAGGACTTCCGACACGTCGTTACGGCGCTCGAGCGTGCGCGGCGGAAGCGCAAGCTAATCCTCTGGGGCTTGGGCGGGCATGTCATCAAATGCGGCTCGAGCCCGGTGATAATCGACCTAATGAAGCGCGGATACGTCACCGCCATTGCCATGAACGGCGCGGCGATGATTCACGATTTCGAGATCGCGCTGGCCGGCAAGACCTCGGAAGACGTTTCTGCGGCCCTCGGGCGCGGCCGATTCGGTATGGCAGAGGAAACCGGACGGTTCATCAATGAGGCCATCGCCGCAGGCGACCGTGAAGGCTTGGGCATCGGCGAAGCCGTCGGCCGGTTTCTCGTCAAGCACCGAGGCGCACGCTTCCGCCGCTACAGCCTGCTGGTGGCCGCGTACAAGGCTCGCGTGCCCGTCACCGTGCACGTGGCCATTGGCACGGACATCGTCCACATGCACCCGGCGATGGATGCGCGCGCCACGGGCGCCGCGACGCACCGCGACTTTCGCCTGCTGGCCGCGTTGGTCAAGAAGATGGACGGCGGCGGGGTTTACCTCAATGTTGGCTCGGCGGTCGTCCTGCCGGAAGTCTTTATGAAGTGCTACAGCCTGGCCGCGAACCTGGGGCGCGCGCCACGCACCATCACCACGGTAAATCTCGATTTCATTCAGCACTACCGGCCTACGCAAAACGTTCTGTTGCGCCCCACAGCGAGCCGAGGCAGCCGCGGCTATGCGCTCACCGGACATCACGAGCTGATGATCCCCTTGCTCGCCGCCGCACTTCGCGAAAGCAAACGAGGTCGTTAGTGGTGCACGACACCCCGGATAGCGATCTCTCTCCGCAGTTCCCAGTCCCAGAGGCCGTTCCCACCCCAACCGACGCGCCGGCACCACGAACACCCTGGACTCTCCGTAATCTGCTGGTTCTGATCGTCACCAGCCTCATCGCCCTGTTGGCCGCCAACATGCTGGTCGTCGCCGGTTATGCCGCCCTGCAACCCATCATGGGATGGCCCAAAATCTCTCAGGCCGTCCACAACAACCCGTTCCTGTTGCTCGCGCTGCAGTCGGTTTTTCACGCGCTGATATTTCTTACGATATATCTTTTCATTGTTGTAAACCATCGTTTGCCTTTTTGGGAGACGCTGATGTGGCAAACGCCTGCCGCTCCTAAGGCGCTGCTCTTTTTCCTGGGAGGCATCGCGTTGGCGGTCGCAATCCAGATCATGCCGCCCTTGCTGCCCGACCGCGATGACTTCCCGCTCACCCGGCTGTTTACCTCCCCCCAGGCCGGCTACGCGATTGCCGCCTTTGCCATTCTGATTGCCCCTTTCATGGAGGAGTTGATTTTTCGCGGAGTGCTCTTCTCTTTTTTCCAGCATCTCGCGGGGGATCGTGTCGCGGTGCTGGGAACAGCAGCCTTGTTTGCCGTGCTTCATGTCCCAGAATACTGGGGCGCTTGGAATCACGTGCTTCTGATCCTGTTGGTGGGCCTCGTATTCTCCGGGGCGCGGGGTGTGACGGGCTCGCTCGTGCCCAGCGTCATCCTGCACGTGGCTTACAACGGCAGCCTGATGACCGCACTGTTCATCCAGACCAGACACTTCCGCGACGTGCAGGCGATTCTCACCCAGTGAGGGCGGAGCGGCTCGTGGCGCGACCGTGCTCCTCCCGGGCCTCATGGGCTGCGGCGCGGGGTGGGAAATCCTTTTGCATGTGTGGCGTGACTCAGTAGATTGGAGCACTCGGGCGAAAAATGACTTAGTAAATTGGAGCACGGAGGGAATAGACACATCCAGGGCAGCGTGGCATGTACCTCTCTAGCCCACACTACCCTTGCAGAGTGATGACCTCGCGCGCTAGGCGCGCCTTGCAGGTTGGCGTACTACCGTGTACGCCGTGAGGTTGACATCGCGCTCCCGTACCGCCTCGGAAAGCTTCCTCGCAAGCTCGTCTAGCCCCGCTGGGCCGCCATAGATCGGCCCCTGAATGATAATTTGCACGGTCGGTTGCTGCTGGGCCGCTGGCCCCGAACTCGCCGCTGCGCTTGCCGCCGCTGTGGTGGCCCCCGCTCCCGCGCCGGTTGCGACGACAGTGGCGGTCGTGCTCGCCCGCCCCGCCACAATGCCGTATTCCGCCGCCGACATGAAGTGTTGCGCGGCTTCCCAGTATTGTTGCCGTCCCAGCGCCGCAAAGCCCTGCGCCGTCTCCCAAACGGCTTCGACGATTGCCGCCGCCCGGCGAAAGCCGATGGTTTGGAGCAGCGAGACTCCCGCCTGGATTGTGGCCCGTTCCTGCGCCAACTCTTCCTGGAGCAGCGCCTGGACGCGCCGCTGCGCCAGCGTCTCCATCAACTGTGTGTAAGCCGTCCAATCGGCTTCCATCTGCGCCAGAGTGATTTTGCCGGTCTCGTATTCCTGGCGCACCGCGTCAATTTCCAGCTTTGCGGCATTCGCCTGGCGCTGGATTTGGATCTCGATTTGCCGCCGGGCGGGCAGTTCGCGGTCGTTCCATTCGTCGACCAGCGCCCGAGTGTTCTGCCACTGCCGGACCAGGGAACTGTTCACCAGTTCCATCGGTGGCAGCGCCGAGCGTTGCGCATCTGTCAATCTGTTTTCCGCCGCGCTTGCCGTGCCGATCGCGGAAATCCACGCCGGCATCACGGCGATGCTGTTCTTCCGCATCTCTTCGTCGAGCTTGGCTTGTTCGGTAGTCAGCGCCTTCGCGTCTTTGGCCGCCTGTTGCTCGAATTCTTTCAGCGCCTTGTAGAATTCCTCTGCCGCACGCTTCTGGTCTGCGTACTGTTCGTTCGAGAGTCGCCGCTGTTCGATCGCGGCTTCTTTGGCCCCCTGGGTTCGCGCCTTATTCTCTTTGTCCGCAACCTCCGTCAGAGCTTCTTCCTGCGCCTCACGCCGCGTATATAAAATGGCGAGTTGGGAATTAACCTCGCGCAGGTTCTTCTGGGCGATCACATCAATCTTCCCGATCCCTTCTGTCAGGCTGTCCCAGTGGGCTTTCTCCTGCTCTAGCGCCGAGATGCGCAGATTGGTTTCATTGACCAGGATCTTCCCCAGCTCGCTGGTCTTGAAGCCGCTGAGCATTTTCTCGTTGGCCTTGATGGCTTCCTCGAACATCTTCTGCATTTCTTTCGAGTAGCCGCCCAAGGCCAATGCGCCTTCGGCGATCTTGGTTCGCATCCGGTCAAGATTTTCGATGAAGTAAATGATGATCGCCGCAGAAAACGCCACGCTGGAAATCGCCTGGAAAGTCTCCATGTGCGCGATCGAACTCGTAATAGCCCGCGGAAGCTGGATGCCCATCACTTCCGTCATCAGCCGCGCGGCGTGCGTCGAGTTGCCAACGCTCTGCACGCTTCGCCGCCCGAAGTCTTCACTGGCCGCCGCCGCCGCTCCCGTGGCTGCCTGCGTTTGAGACTGGAACTGCCCCAGCGCCGCCTGCGCCTGCGTCGGGTCCGCGTTGATTTCGAACAGCAATCCGAGGGTGCTGCTATTTCCCATGCTTTTACTTTTGACCTTTTACTTCTTACTTTTCATTTTCCGTTCTCTTGGCATTCTCAATCGCCATCTTCCACAGCGTTTCCGCCGCCGCCAGGTTAAATCGGTACGCCATCGGTTGACTCACGCGCTGGCTCAGAAGCTCGCTCGGCCACTGACCGAAGGTCTCGGCTGCGCGCGCCATCACCAGCAGCTCTTCCGGCTTCTCCCGGACGAAACCTTTCGAGGTCGGCGCCATCGGCCGAGACCTCGCCTCCTGCCCAGCGAACGATGAACTGCGCGTCGGCCAGCCGCACGCGGTCGGGATGCAACTCACCTTCCTTGGGCTCCATGCTCACCCGAGGCTCGATGCAGACTTCGCACAGCATCCGGTAATAGAACTCCGCCAGCGCCTGCGCCTTTTCAGCGTCCGGCTTGCCATCCAGATTTTCCGGTATGGGCGAGGAGAACTGAAATTTCAGCCCCGGCGCGCGCACGCGAAACGTCTGGCCGGAAGGCAGCTTCAAGTCAACTTCTTGCGCGCCGAGATAATCTTGCGCTGTCGCAATACCATTGTTGCTCATAATAGAAACCTCGCTTTTGATTCGTTACTCGGCGGGCTGAGCCCAAGTCGGGCCATGCCTGAAAGCCCGTCGTGGACTCAGCCCTTAACGCGCGCGAAGGGACGGAGCAGCACACCTCGCGCAAACTTCATCGGACACCCTCGATCTTGGCCTGGACCGAAACCTCGAATTCCTGGAAGGCGGACAACTCCAATTCCCAGGCCGCTAGCTCTTGTAGAGTTCCCCTGATCCGCACCTGAACCTCTCCCTGACCCAAGCATGCATCGGTAACCTGAACCGCAGCGGCTCTTCGATTCTCAGCGATCTCCTTTTTGACGAACAATATCCAGCCCTGGCACTTTTTGAGTTGGCTCTGCAGGCTGACAAACTCCCTTTCTTTCGCTTCCTTCGCCTCCCGCTGGCGCCTTTCCTCTTCCTCGATGGTAGCGATCTTCTCTCGGGCACTTGCCGCCGCCGCTTCATGCTCTGCCTGCTCGCGTTGGAGTTCTGCCAAGCCCGGATTTGCCATCATCCCCCCTAAGTCGATTCCACGTTGGGCTATCTCAAGCTTTGGCCAGCGGACCCGACTGACCGAGCGCGGGAGCACGCGCTGGCAATGGGCAAGAAGGTGTGCTGTGAGAGGCGACCCCGCAGCGCACAAGAATCCCATTGCCTTCTGACCAAAGCTTGAGATAGCCGAGCGTGGAAATTGCAAACCATGAATCGATCTCCAAATCAGAATTTCGACCCTGTGACTTCTTTCCTGTACTCGCTCGCCAAAACCGGCCGCTCTCCGGCAACCGACTTAAACGCCTCGGTGAAACTCACCCCGGCCTCTTGACTCCTGGCTTTTGCCCGTCGCATCAATTCAGCCGTGGCAGGGCCTTGCGGCAGTTCTTGCCGTTCAGGAGTGGGGGTAATGTCCACCGCGCCAGGCCTTGTCGTTTCCTCGCGGTAAGCACTACAGAGCTGAGGGTTTTCGCGCGCGACCCGAAGCATGGCCTCCGAAAAGGACACCTTCTCATCCTCGACTTTGGCCTTTACGAGTCGGATAAATTCAGACGTTGCTCGTTGCATTTTCGTTACTCCCCTACTTTTGAATCACGCAAAACCTGCCGCTCATTTCAAGCTCGGCCGGAGGCAGGAGGTAGCGGCTCTGAGGACCGCCGGACGCGAGAGCTATGGACCCGCGTCGGGCCGGGCCGAAGGTCCCAGCCCGAATTCTCGCGCTCAACTCCGGCCGAGCTTGAAATCAGAGGTGGCAAATTCATCGCCTGTCTCCCGGGTCCACGGTGCGGGCGTCCAAGAACTTTTCGAGATCGGCCGATCGATACAAAATCTTGTGCGCGTGAGCCCGGATGAAGCGCGGCCCGGCGCGAAAACGTCGCCTGCGCCAGCCCTTGAGAGTGTCCATCGGAATCCGCAGAAACTCGCTGGCCTCAAAAGTGGTCAACAATTCGTGGGCGAAGGGGCTACTACCCAGGCGGCCGGGATCGCCGGGCAGCGCGAGTTGGCGCGGCCGGATTCGTGCTCCGAATCTGGGAGGCATTCTCATTGAAAAACTCTTCCCCGTTTTCTCCTCAATGTTTCGAAAAGCTGTCATACACGGATTGCTCTCGCGCGGCGTCGTAGAGCTTTGGATGTTCTCGACAAATTTCCGTGAGTGCGGCGGTGTAGGCGATGCCCTTCTCGCTCATCCGCACCTGCACCATGCTGTGCAACTGCTTCTGCGGGTTGTGGCTGATGAGCAGGGTGTCGAAGGGTCCAACCCGTTCCATGCGCAGATTCCGCCCGAAGATTTCTTCGCGCACTTCGTGGCACAGATCGGGCAATTCATGGCCGATTTCCCGGAGGGCTTCGGCGTAACTGATGGCCTTTTCGTTGGCGCGCCCCTTCGCCTTCGCCCTCAAGATGTCCGCCTTCTCACCCATTTCAGACTCCAGACCGTTTCCGCATCCCAGGCCCAAACCACCCGATCACGCGCGCGATTACGGCAATCCCAGGGCCAAGGCGCAAGGCCTCAAGTGCCTCGCCCTCGGTGGGATGTGGGTTCTTCATATCGACTGTCTCCGGCCAATTCCCTACGTTCAGCCGCTGCACCATGCCCACGTCGCTGTCGATTTCGAACCCCGGCCAGGGCCACAAGATTGCGGCCCACAAGCTGTAGGGTCTCGCCAGTCCACGGGCAATCCAAATCTTGCCGACGTAGATTGCCTCTGGGTAATCGAGATTCGGCTCTGGCGTAAACCTAATAAGTACGGCCTCGCCCCAAAAAGGGCGAGGGTCTTTTGCATCTCTAATGTAGGTATCTAGAAGTAAAATGTCGCCTGCCGCCAAGCCGCCTGACCGCAGTTCTTCATCCACGGTAATGTAGCCGGGCGAGGCTTGCTCGGGAATGCTCTGACGTGCGAAAGGGAGATTGTGCCCGATTTCTTCGAGCCCCCGAGACGTCGTCCGGAGTTCCGGCACGAGGACCATTTCACCCGGCTCTGCCTCGCGCTCACCCAAGAGGTCTCTGGCAGCTAACTGAATTGTTCGGTCGTCCAATCCGGCCAACTTCCACAGAAAATATCGGTCTGGGTAAGGTGAAATTTTAGCCAGGGCGATCACTGCCTCCAGTTTGGGCTTGTGGGACCCTGTGAGCCACATACTGATTGCCGTCCGTCCACGATGCAGTTCGTGCGCGAGCTTCTCCTGGCTGCCGTGTCTCTTTATGGCATCTCTGACAAGCTTCTTGAAACTCGGAGGTTTTCGTTTGCTTCCCATTGCCCCACCCTAACTAGCCCGAAAATCCTCTTGACAAGTCATTCCGGCTTCTGTCACCATGAAGACGCTTTGAGGTCAACGCGGTGACTACCAAGACCATTTTCGCAGACACCGGGGAAAACGCAAGCGGAAATCGAGCTGACCGTGTACCACAAAACGCCCCAATTTTGGGGACGCCTTGTTTTGAAAGACTGGTCCGACGCAGTCTCTGGGAAGGCCTAAGGTCATCGGGCAAGCCTCGCACTGAAATCGCCCGCCGGATGACTGAAGCCCTCAGACGGCCGGTGACCGTTGCCATGCTCGCGGATTTTATCCGAAGTCCGCGCAAAAAGCGCGGCCTTCGTTTCCCGGCCGCTTGGGTCCCCAGTTTCTGCGACGCCACGGGGAATTGCAACTTGCGGCGCCTGCCTCTGACTGATGAGGAGCGCGCCGCCCTTGAAGTCGGCGAGTGGCTCGTCCGGCGCCTCAAAAACGAGGCGCAAAAGCTGATGAAAGCCGAAGGCCGCCAAAATCCGAGACCGAGCAAGAGACGGAAATGACCGCGGAGAGGTCCATTCCCGAATCCGCCAACGCCCGCGCGGTATCGCTCCCCTTGGAAGAGGCAGCGGCAGACCACGATATGACTTACGCGGCATTCGTAAAGTACATCCATCGCCACAAGATTTTCCTCGCGCACGATCCCAATGACCGCCGCCGCCTCTTATTCCCACTCAGCGGGTACACGCCCGCCGCACTCGAAAAGTGGCAGAGTCGGCAACTTCAGTCACCGGCCCCGCAAGCTTCCCAGGCTGAAGATACGCGGATGTCGGCTCCCCTCCAAGGCACCCTGGCCCTTGCGCCAGACCCGTCCGAATCCGCTTACCTGGGCATCCCTGAGAAACACTTGGACCTTGTGAAACGCAGACTTCGCGTGACTCGCCAGCTCATCTTTAAGGAATGGGAGAAGGGTCACAGTTCAGAGCGTGAATTCATCCAATGGGTATCGGCCCAGGAAGGAAAAGGTTTTGCTCCCTCCGCGATCTACGCGATAAAAGCAACGGCTGTTGCCGTCCTCAAGGACGCGACGATTCCGGACGAAGAGAAGTGGCGGGAAATTGCTCGCTGCCTGACACCCAGACGTCATCCCGGTAAAAGCGGGCTCGACTTTTTCTCTGGACAGCGCGCTCCTCTCCGCGAAGACTTAAAGAAAATCTATCGACGGGAAGGCGGCCTTTCCGCGAAGCGCACGCACGCGATTTTTTGCAAAAAGTTCTTCCCAGATGGCGGAGGCCCGACCGAGCGCCAAATCCGCACAGCGGTTTCGAAGCTACTTTTGACGGACACCGTGCGCGGCCATGAAGCTGTCAAAGTGATGGCTGGCTACATCGACCGGCACTATGACGACGAACTGGCGGGCGACGCCTGGTGTATCGATGAATGGGAGCTTGATGGTTGCTTTTACAATGAAGAGAACCACAAGCAGGTCATCAACTATGGCGCGGGGCGTCCCATCGCGCACATCCTCTCCGTGATCGACGAGCGCACCACCTGCGTTCTGGCCTACGCTGTCACTTGGAAAGTTTCGCTTGAGGAAGCCACGCTTGACCTGGCGGAATATCTCTTGCGCACTTACTGGGCACCATTACGCCTGATCGCAGACCGGGCAGGACGCTTCCGATGCCTATCCCGCGGACGGGTTGCGGTGGGCTCTGATGGCGAGTTGATTGACCTGCTCGCCGGGCCGCTTGGCGAGTTCGGCGTGAAGCCTCGCTTGACAAAAGAAAGGAATCCGCGGGGTAACCGCATCGAGCGAGCCCTCCATCGTGAATTCGCACGAAGAGCCACGGAGTTCGGCATCTCCTGGCGCGGCGCAAATACCGAGGAGCGCAAGCTTACCGATATTGATGCTCGGGTCGCCCGCCACCTGAAGGAACACCGCAAGCTTGGAGTCTGTGGCCCACAACTCCTCTCGATCCAGGAAGCGGAGAAAATAATCGCGACTTGGGTTAATGACCTGAACACCTGCGAGACGCGGGCGAAAGGATGCAAAGGACTGACTCGCTTGGCGGCCTTCAACTGGTTTAGACCGGCCGAGGAAGAGATCGCCCGAAGAAAATATAGTGACACCCAGATAGACCTTGTGTTTGCCGAGCATGACGAACGGATGATTCAAGCTGGCGGCGTGATTCAACTCTCAGGCGGCGCGCGTTACGGCCTCCAGGGCGAACTTTCGGCCTGGATAGGCAACCGCGTCGCGCTCATGCGGCGTCGGCGTGACCATAGCTTCATAGAAGTCTCTGTGCCAGGCCAAGAAGCGCAAGTGATCGCGCATCGGCGGACAGAAAACGGGGTAAATGAGCCCGAGGCTCTGTCAGAGGAAATCGCGCGCCTTGAGCACGCGCGGAAAGTCATCGCGCGAGAGGAAGCGCCACTTCAAGTGCAAGGCCCAGGTCCACGGCCCGACCAGGAACTTGGTAGCGTCGAGTACCTGATGGACAAAAAGCGTATCACGCACCCGGCACCGCAAGTTGAATCTATTGGCGCCGAGCCGGAAGAAAAACTTCCATCGCTTTACGACTTTACTGAATGCCGGGTCGAGAAGTTATGAACCTGGATAACAAGACAATCCGGGCCGCGCTGGCCTCCACGCTTTCCTGGCCGAAAATGAAGGCGGCCATCGCAGTGCTTTCCGCTGTCGAACTCGCCGAAGCGGAGCACCTTGAGAAGCTCGGCAAGCGTCGCGTCAATACCCTGATGGCCTTGAAGGCCGAACGGCACACCCGCGAAGGCCGCAAAGCGAAGATGCACCAACTGAAAGTCGAGGCGAAGCTATGACCGAACGCCTTTTCGTCAACACTCGCGCCGCCCAGGTGGCGATCCAATCACTCGACCGCATTGCCGCCGAGCAGATTATCGGCATGGTCGTAGCCAATCCTGGCGTCGGCAAAACCGAGAGCATCAAGGCTTGGTGCCGGAAGCGCGGCGCAGCCTACCGCCACGTCTGGATTGAGGCGGACGTGCTCACCTCTCCCCGGCCGATTTTGACCGCCATTGTGCAGGCGCTGGGTGTCGCGCGCACCGCTGGCGTGGCGGCGAACATGCACGCCACTAAGCAGCGCGTGTGCGAAGAACTTGCCAAAGACCCTGTGATGGTGGGCATCGACGAAGCTGACTTGCTCACCGTGCGAACTTTCGAATTCGTGCGTTCCATCTGGGACCGCGTTGCGGATCTCCGCGACATGCCCGGCGAGCACGGCTTTCCTCTGGCGCTCTTCGGCACGCCGCGCCTGCGCGAGATGCTTTCCCGCGACGACCTCGAACGCCTGCGTCGGCGGACATTTCATAAGGCCGAATTGCCGCCACTTAACGCCAAAGAAATGGAAACGATTCTCGCGGCGAAGTGGAAAGAACTCCGCTGCGACGACGAAGGTTTGGCGGGCCTGCTGCGCCTCTCCCGCGGGTCGTTTGGCTGGCTCAATGTCATCGTGCCGATTGCCGCAAAGCTCGCGGCGAAAGACAGCCGCATAGTGACGGCGCGCATCCTTCGCGCCACACAGAAGTATTTGATCGGCTTGCCGGAGGAAGAATAGATCGGCCCGCTTGAAGCGGCGACGCCAACGGTAGGGTGTAATTAATTTTTGTAAAGCGGGGCGGAACGCTCTAGTCCAGCGAAACCGCCCCTAACTCTCACACTGGAGGAACCCCAGCATGACAGCTGAAACTAAATCTACCATGAAAAGCGAGCAGCCGAAGCCGCTGCCTGCACCACCCAACAAAAACACGCGCAGCGTCGAATCGCGGAAGCGTCCACTATCGAAAGATGAACATATCGACTGGCTGGAGAACGCCTTAAAAACGTGTGTGGATTCGGAGGGTGGGACCTCGATTGATGCCATCCCCGTCCTCCTCTTCCTGGCAGAGGCTCTACATCAGGATGGAGAGATGGTCCTGCGCTTGGACGGCACGGATATCGATTACTGCACCGGCGGGGAAGCGGTGGCGCCGATCCTTCGGTGGTTGGCTTCCATGCTCCATGCAAGTCATAACGAAATTGATGCGGCTAGCCTGTCGCTCTTGGTGCACGCGAGCGACCGTAGGCTTCGCCGCCAGAAGCCTGCCAACTCTCGCTCGGGCCGTTTCTTAGGCGACGTGGCCTGACGCCTTCACCGGTGGTACTTCCTGACGAAATCACCAGGAAGTTGGAGGGGCCGCCCGTTGCGCCAACGGCGAGCGGCCCCAGCTCCCAGATCGACTCCGCTTTGAGCATCGCGTCCGGCTACTCGTTCGGCATCCCTTTCTATATACAGTTTTGATAGACCCCACACCTCTTCCTGTCATGATGCTTTCTGTTGTCGCTTTCTCTAGGTAAGAACGCCATGCATTTTATAGGTGCGTTTTTGGCATGCTTTTTCACCATGCGTTTGGAATCGCTTTTCGCCTACCTTTTCGCCCACTTTTGTCATGACGTTTTTCGATGCTCATCCCGATACCATAAAGTGTCGGGGATCCCTGCCTACCGTTTCGGTCATGATTTCTGCTCTTCCCTTACTCTTTCTCAAAATTGTGTCCACGAATTTTCTGCCCTATTTTGGTGCATGTCCACTAATTTCCTCTTTACTTTCAGGTAGTTAGACCAAATAACCAAATGTCCACGATTTTCACATAGTTGTAGCCCCCACCTCTCTCTAAGTTATTGAATCTTAAAGGCCCTCCTACCTGCCGTGTGCGCGGCTGGTCTAACTACTCGGTCCTGCCTATCCCACGCCGCCGAACCCGCAGCCTAGAATCAACGAGTTACGGGCCACACCCATCCACCCTCACCCCTGCCAACCTATCGTTTATTCGGTCTTCCCATAGCATGCCGAACGTGTGTTAGAATCCGCCCCATGCCAGCCAGCATCGCTGTGCTCGAGCCGCCCTCGGTAGAGCGTGCTCCGCTCCCCCAGACCGCCGCAGGCGAGCGCTACATCGCTCTCGATGCTTTTCGCGGCTTCATCATGTTCCTGCTGGCCTCTGGAGGCCTCGGGTTCGGCGCGTTGCAGAACGATCCGACCTACGGAAGAGTGGCGTCGTGGTTCGAGCATGTTGATTGGACGGGCGCGGTTTTTTGGGACCTCATTCAGCCCTCGTTTATGTTTATGGTGGGTGTGGCGATGCCTTTCGCATTGGCGATCCGCGCGGCCAAGGGCGCTACGCCGCGCGGCAACTTGAAGCATGTCGCCACCCGCGCTCTCAAGCTGATCCTGCTCAGCCAGTTCCTGATCATTGCCGCAGACCGGCAACCTCACTTTCAACTGATCAACGTTCTGGCCCAGATTGCGTTCACTTACTTTCTGACTTACCTCATCATCCAGATGCGATTCCGCTGGCAGGTCGTGGCCGCGGCCGGGCTGCTGGCGTTTCACTCCGCCCTCTTCTTTCTTTTCCCCGGGCCCACCGGCGCCTTTTCAAAGGAAGGCAACATCGGCGCGGTCATTGACAAAGCCTTGCTCGGCTACAACTACGAAGGCTACTACGTGACGATCAGTTTCATCTCCAGCACCGTCACCACTTTGTTCGGAGCCTGGGTCGGAATGCTTCTGCGGATGGAAAAGCCGCTAATGGACAAGCTGCGGATTCTGGCCGTCTCGGCGGTTGCGGCGTTTGCCGGCGGGCTGGCGCTTTCGCTCGTGATCCCCAACGTCAAGCGGCTCTGGACGGCCTCCTGGACGCTCTACAGCACCGGTTGGGTGTTGCTGATGATGCTGGCCTTCATCCTGCTGATCGACGTGGCGGGCTACAGGAAGATTGCTTTCCCGCTCATCGTGGTGGGGATGAACTCGATCTTCATCTATTCCGCCGGCTTCCTGATTCGAGGCTCGATTGACCACATGGTGGGCTCGTTCACCGGCGGCTACAAATTCATCGGCGCCCTCGCCCCCGTCGCCCAGAGCTGCACCGTCCTGCTCGTCCTCTGGTACCTCTGCTACTGGCTCTATAAACGCAAGATTTTCATCAAGGTGTGAACTCACCCGCGCAGCCGCCTCCGTAGCGCCGCGCTGCGAGCGGCGACGGCTCACCGTTAAACGCCGAAGACCTGCCCCCTTGCGCCCCGCCAGGAAGAGTTGTGGTTGGCGCTTTTCCAAATGTGGGGTTTTTCCTTTTCCAGGTCTTGAAGAAGAACGGAGGAATTTGGAAACCAGTCCTGCGCCCGATGCTCAGACTTCTCTTCGGCGTTTGATATCGATTTGCAGGCGTTTGATTTTCTGGTTGAGGGTGGAGAGCGGGATCTTGAAGCGCTCGGCGGCTTCGGTCTGGCTCCAGTCGGCGCGCGCGAGCATATCGAGGATGACGCGCCGTTCGTAGGACTCCATGATTTCGAACAGCGACCGGCCCTCCTGATTTTCGGTGGGCAGGGCGCGCGCGGCGTGGGAGCCGTTGGAGGAAAGCTCCTCGGGCAAGAGG
>Ga0315281_10004406_pt1 | contig 20438 bp, 17 predicted proteins | sample YL17G07_0_MG_FD_204540 | JGI IMG/M metagenome (GOLD analysis project Ga0315281, IMG submission 204540) | Sediment microbial communities from Yellowstone Lake, YNP, Wyoming, USA - YL17G07_0 | ecosystem: Environmental > Aquatic > Freshwater > Lake > Sediment | place: USA: Wyoming | collected...
TAGTGAAAATAGATGGGAAAGGGCATATACCACAAATCGAGCCCCTGAAGACTGGGCAATTGTCCTGGGCCATATGCAAATTTGAAATGAAAGATTCTTCATCGCTAGGTGAACTGAAGAAGTACCTCGATTCAATCAGGGACATTGACATGGTCAAATTAGTTCTTAATGGAGAACTTCCTTTGGAGCTAAAAGGGGAGCTTGACAAGCTACTGGATTACCAAACAACGATAAATAAGAATATGAGGGTAGATTTTAGTTCGCTGAATATGATGGGCCCATTTACGTCAGAATCCGCTTTTGATACTGGCGATCCAACTTTGAATCATACCGAAATGAGTTTGAGGAAACAAATAGCAGATGAGACTGATCCAAAGAAGAGAATGATAGTGGCCGAGGCTCTGACCTATCTCCAAGCTTTCGCAAAGGAGGCTGAGTCATGAAGGTCAACTCTATTGAACTTGAGAATTGGAGACTTCACAGCAAGACAAGAATTGATTTCGATGAAACCGCAACGGTCATATACGGGCCAAATGAGACGGGCAAGTCAACAATATTGGAGGCCTTGAGCAGAGGGCTTTTTGATAAGTCCAGCTCCAGTGCAGATGCCATAAAGCGGGTTAAACCCCACACCGCTCATGGAAACGTAACTTCAGCTGTTCGGATCCAACTCACAATCAATAAAGAACAATATCGGTTGGAGAAGAACTTCAATCTAAGGAAAGGGACATCTCTATATGAAATTGTACGTGGTAAACCCACTCTCCAAAGCCAAGACAATGATGCAGACGAACAATTAATTCAACTACTGGAGGCGGATTTGCCGTCCCAAAGGGGAAGCAAGCCTTCAAACTGGGGGGCTTTGCAGTGGTTATGGGCACCTCAAGATAACCGAGAGCTGCCGACTGGTAAAGAAGGTGATCCGACAAAATCACTGCATCTGGAAACAAAGGAAACCGCAGGTGTACTGGTCACTCCCAAGTTTCAAAGTGTTCTCGATCGCGCCAACGAATGTTGTTCCAGATTTTTCACACAAACTGGCCAGCGCAAAAAGGACTCTCCAATATCAAATATGGAAACTCAGATCCAGAATATGGGACAGAAAGTAGTGGAGCTCAATGCCAAGATAGCGAAGGTAGCCGAAGATAAACAACAACTGGAAGAACTGCAACAACAGCTACCGGCGCTCCTGCAGAAGTTGTCAGAAACAAGGGAAGAACTGGAAAAAGCCCGAACTGAGTCAGCTGACTTCTCTTCGATAGAGTCAGAATTGAAGACTTGTGAGGCTAATCTTAAGGAGTCGCAGAGAGATCTAACCGATGTACAGAAGGCCCTCAAAGAACTGAGAGATGCGGCAAAGGAAGTTGAGGAAGTTCAAGACAAGGAAAAGCAGGCCAGGGATAGTCTTTCTAGCCTGGAAGCGTTATGTGATCAGTTAGAACAAAAGCAAAAAGAAATTGCAGCAGAAGTGGAAAAGAAAGCAGTCAGTGTACGCGAGTCAGAGGACCTTACTAGAGATGCGCGTATTCTGTGGACCATGTTCGATACTCAGGAGAAGATCGGCATGCTTCAGAAGAAGATCAAGAAAATAGCTGATCTCAATAAGAAAATCAAGCGTCTGCGCGAAAAGGAAATCCCAGTCGTTCCTACCGATGAGGAATTGGAGGAACTTCGCGATAACCAAGTTCGAATAGAGGTGTTAAAGGAAAGCATGATGGCGAGGGGGCTCGCCGTAGTAGTCAAGCCAGGAAGAAAGGGGTCACTGGAAGTCGAGATCGACGGAGAGCGACTTGAAGATAAGGAACTGTCCGCAATTGGGACAGAGGCCGTGAGTGTGGGAGCACCAAATCTGGGTAAGGTTGTCGTGAGTGCCAGTATGGAAAAGGCACGCGACTCAAAGTTGGAGATTCAGAGCCTTAAAGAAAATATTCAGTCGGTACTGGCAAAATACAGTGTCGATTCGTTTGACGAACTGCGCGAATTGGCTAAAAATCAGAACACCATTTCCCACAACATAAAGGAGCTGCTCGCTGAAGTTAGAGGAATTGACGAGCGTCCAATCAATGAAATAGAAACCGATCTCAAAAAATTGACGGATAAGCATGAGCAATATGCCTCCATGGAAAGAACATCCATTGCGGTAAAATTGAATCCCACGGACACAGATCTTGGGAAACTCGTGAACAAGCGAGAAAAGGAAGAGGCAACTGCAAGAAAGGAACTTGATGCAGCCAGGAAAAAGAGAGACAATGCCAACGACAATCTACTTAAAAAGAAGGAGGAATTGGCCAAGATACGATCTGAGCAGAATCATTTATCGGAAGCTTTGGTAACCGCAAGGACCCGAGAGCGCGAAACAATTCAACAACATGGATCGGTTGATATTCAGGAAAAGAGACTGACTGCTGCAAAAATGGCCCTTGAGAAACGACAAGAGGAGTATAAGCACACAAAGAAACGCTATGATGATCTTGAGAAGGGCCCTATCAACAGAGTCAAGCGATTAGAAAAACAAATCGAGAATCAAGAGGAAATAATTCGACAGCAACGACGCTCTATCGACCACCTTGAGGGATTAATAGATGCGGTGAGTGTGGAGGGAGCGTATTCCACATTGGGTGAAATCGAATCCAATATTGAAATACTAAGTGACAGGCTTGATAGAGAGCAAATACGAGCTGCATCATATCAACTGTTAACGGAAGAGCTGGAAAAGCAGTATCGTTCAGCTTTATCAGTTGTGGTCGGTCCAATACGAGAGGAAGTGAAGCGGACACTGGGCTATGTTACAGGATTCCGCCATGAGGATGTTGAACTCAACGAATACTTATTCCCGACAAAACTCGGTGAGCGAGGTTTCGAGGAGTTATCATTAGAATTCACCGAGGCCTCCTCAGGACTTAAAGAGGCACTGGCACTTTGTGTCAGACTGGCAGTAGCAAAGCACCTGAGCGGCAAGGATTTTCAATGTCTTGTGCTGGATGACCCTTTTGTACACGTCAGTTCTGACCGCTCAAACAGAATGATTGAACTGATCAACAATGCGATGGCCGAATACAGACTCCAAGTGATCGTGTTGACACATCGCCCAATGGAGTTCGCAGGTCTGGCTGGAAAGATGGTTGATATTCAAACCTGCATGAGCTAAAGGCCGAAATAGAGTGAATGAAGCATCAGCACGTTAATACTGAGAAGTGTAGACGTCAGCATAAATGGGACACTTTTAGGACGCAGGTTAATGGACACCTTGGGTCTTGCTATCGCTCTCGATGAAATAAATTTAGAAACAAGTGTCTTCTGAGCGCTTTTCATATCTCCATTTCAACGAACTATCCTGTCCTCGACATTATGTCCTCTATTCTGGTTGTGTTGTATTCCCCAATAGCTCGATGCTATAATAATTCCACCTCTAAGTAGATTTTTTGCATGCAGTATCCTCTGTTGACTGTACTCGAATACACGGCGAAGCTGACAGCCTGTGGCCGGGATAGGAGATTAGCCTCATGAGTGTTATGGAACTGTTCAGGCTCGACGGCAAGGTAGCCATTGTAACCGGCGGGTCGAGAGGGCTGGGGTTCTGGATGGCCGAAGGGCTGGCTGAGGCTGGCGCAAACATAGTCCTTTGCGCCAGAAAGTTGGAGGCATGTGAGGAAGCAGCGAAAGCTATCAGGGAAATCGGCGTCCGCAGTGCGGCATTCAGTTGCGATGTGTCCGACCCCGCTCAGGTGAAAGATGTGGTGGAAAAGGCTTTGTCCGAGTTCGGGCATATAGATATCCTGATTAACAACGCGGGCTTCATATGGGAAGAGCCTCTGGAGAATATGTCGCTGGAAAAATGGAATCGAACATTGGCGATAAATACTACCGGGACCTTCCTGTTTACGCAGGAAGTCGGCAAGCACATGATTGAACAGAGGCAGGGCAAGATTATCAACATCGCCTCGGTAGCTGCTCTGGTTTCGGCAGACCCTGAGCTATCCAACACCGTTGCCTACAGCGCCAGCAAGGGGGCGGTGGTGGCTCTGACCCGCGACCTGGCGCGCAAGTGGTGTCAGTACAACATCAATGTAAACGCAATCGCCCCCGGTTACTTCGCCACCAAGATGTCCAAGGTTCTGGTCGAGAACCGCCAGCCGCAACTGATGCGCACAATTCAGATGAAGAGACTGGGAACAAAAGACGATATCAAGGGAGTTGCCGTATTCCTTTGTTCGGCTGCGGCAAACTACATCACCGGTCAGACGCTGGCTGTGGACGGCGGCGTTGTAATCTAGGCTCAAAAACGAGGCGCAGGACACTTCCTGCCGGGGGTTTGGGGGTGTCCCCCAATCCCTAAAGTCCCCCAAGACTGGGGGATTTAGGGGGTTGATTAGGACTATTTTAGCATTCTCAGAGTAATGTTATCAGGAGCGTAGCGATGTACACAGCAGAAAAGTACCTGTGGTGGAGTGAAGCAGAGCGTAAACTGGCTGATGAGGTGGCGGATTTTTCGGACAATGTGATAAGGGCACAAATCAACGAAATCGAGAGGACAAAGAAGTTCCCCTGGAACTGGTTCGAGGAAATGGGCAGGAAGGGCTGGTACGGAGCTTTCATCCCTGAAGAATACGGCGGCATGAAGAAAGGTACTGGCAGGACTACCGGGTTTTGCATCGTACTGGAGGAAATTGCCCGCGGAGCGCCTGTCGCAGTGGACTTCTATGAGACCACCATCTACGGATATTCGCCCATTGTCAGGTTCGGCACTGAGAAGCAAAAGAAAAAATGGCTTCCGAAACTGGCCACCGGCGAGCTCTTCGCTGCAATCGTCATCACCGAACCCTTTATGGGCTCCGATGCTGCTAACATTCAAACAACTGCCGTGCGGAAAGGCAATGAATATGTCATTAACGGTAAGAAGCGATTCATTACCCTCGGCGGTATCGCCAATCTTTATGTTGTGTATTGCAAGACCAGCGATGACCCTGAAGACCGTAAGAATCACCGACATCTGAGCACATTTGTGGTGGAAAAAGGGACTCCGGGATTTACCGTGGAGGCTATACATGACCCCATGGGACGTTTCGGCTCCAGACACGCTGTCCTGAACTTTGATGAGGTGCGCATCCCCAGAGAGAACCGTATCCTGAACGAAGGTGATGGCTGGAAAATCCTTACCGATGCCCTGAATATCGAAAGGCTCGGGGTTGCGGCTGGCGCTGTAGGGACATCCAGATGCGCCGTGGCAGCCACCGCCGATTATGTGACCCGGCGCGTGGCCTTCAACCAGACCCTCGCCGATATACCCGGCGTGCAAACCATGTGCGGAGACATGGTAACCAGGACGAATCTGATCAGTCTGCTGGTGTATTACTCGGCGCACAAGATGGACCTGGGCATGGATGTTCCGCTGGGCTGTACTATCGCCAAGGTCTATGCCACGCAGTCCCTGATGAAAACCGTGCTGGATTCCGTTCAATGCCACGGAGGAGACGGCTACATGCGGAACTACCCTGTGGAAAGGCTGATGCGGGACTCCAAGCTCATCGAGATCGGTGCAGGGGCCAATGAACTCATGCAGCACCTGGTCTGGAGACTCTGGCTGAAGGATTATCTGGCCTTGCGCAGTGCGAGTAGAAAACCAGTCAACCGGAGCAGTACCGCAGGCCCCGCGGCGAAAAAGAAAATCCTGGATACTCTGGCAGATTTCTATTGCCGGCATCCCGCTCTCTACATGGAAAAGGAAGAGATAATGGAGAAGTTGGGTCTGACCGGCGCAGACCTGGATAAAGCCCTGGAAACCGCGGAAACGGAGAAGCTGGTGGCCCTTTATCGAAAGCGGGGTCGCATCGCCCTGGCCAAAGCCACCTACGCAGGCCTTAAGAAGGCCAAGCCGCAGAAGTACTATCATTTCTTTCCGGATTTTGTAGACAAGACAAGGGAGACATTTTAGCATTGTTTGTCAACCGGGGTGTCCTCCCTTTGTCACCCTGAGCGTACAGCGAAGGGTCTCAGACGCCGTCCTGAGCAAAAGCGAAGGATTCTTCTCCTTCACATCAGGAAGGATCAGAATGACATTATGACGACTGGGGGATTTGGGGGGTTGAAAAAGGATTGATAAACGGTCTCGTATTTTAGGCAGACCTATCGAAAGGCGGAGCAATGGAGCTAAAAAACATTGTCTATGAAAAGTCGGAGGGTGTAGGCACTATCACGCTTAACCGTCCGGCAAAGCTGAATGCCATAACCTTCGAGATACTGGACGAGATATGGGCCCTTCTTCAAGATATTATTGCTGACGAGGCTGTGCGAGTTATAGTTCTGACCGGGGCAGGCAGATATTTTTCGGCAGGTGCAGACCTGGAGATTCTGACAACGATGACCCCGGCCACTTTCCGCTGGCGGCTGCACAAATACTGGCACAGAGTCTTCAACGAATTTGAGGATATACAAAAACTAACTATCGCAGCTTTGAATGGCCCGGCTCTTGGCGGCGGTCTGGAGTTTGCCCTCTGCTGTGATTTGAGATACTCCGCGGATAATGCCACGTTTTCACTGCCGGAAATAAACTTCGGCATTGTTCCGGATTCGGGTGCAACCGTCCGCCTGCCCTGGTTAATCGGCCTGGCAAGAGCAAAGGAGCTCATTCTGAGCGGTGAGAGCATCACAGCTAAGAGGGCAGAAGAGCTAGGGCTGATAAATCAAGTTTTCCCCCAGGAAACCTTCCATGATGAAGTGCATAAAATTGCAGCAAAGATGGCGAAAAAGGCTCCCCTAGCATTGGGAATGGGCAAGCAGCTCATCAACAGAAATTTCCAGCAAAGGGATGCAAAATTCGGCCTCGAAGATGCTATCGACCTGCAATCTATATTGATTGTGACTGAGGACTATCAAGAAGCGATAAAGGCGTTTAAGGAAAAGAGACCACCTATTTTCCGTGGCAGGTGATTTCCCGGCTGCCTCCAGGCGTAAGAGCAGCTATATATTAGTGTAACAGTGTTACACTAATATAGCCGATGAGAAAGCAAAAGGGCACAGAAAGGATAGACTCATGGGTTTAACTAAGGCGCTCTCAAGTTTAATCGCTATCCTGGTGATACTGGCCATGTTCAATGGATGCGGCTCGAAGGTCTCCGGCAAATTCACTGAAAGCGAGGTGTCTTTCCAGACCGAAGACTCAAAAATCGTGGGCAACCTGACTATCCCTGAGGGTAAGGGACCGTTCCCGGCAGTGATAGTACTCGCAGGCAGCGGGGCGTTTGACCGCAACGGAGACCTGGATCCCAGAGTCATTGAAGCGGCAAATGCGACAGGCGAACCTGCCCTGGCGCTGAGCTCTACCTACCGGGATATCGCTTATGCCCTGGCTCAAGAAGGCTTTGTCACCCTGCGCTACGATAAGAGAGGCGTTGGGAACAGCACCGGCGAGGGAGGTGACTTCCCGGAGCCTTCACTCCGTGACCTTAAGGCAGCGGTTGCTTTCCTCAAGGATAATCCATCCGTAGACCCCAAGCGCATCGCGCTCGTGGGACACAGCATCGGCGGCCTGTGGGCCCTGATGGAGGCTGCCGGGAATGACAGTATAGCCGCAGTATGCGTTATGGCTACGCCAGCCAAGCCCATGAGCGAGGTACTTGTTGAGCAGATTGAATGGTTGGTAAAATCTCAGGGAGGAAACGATACTGACGTTGCCATGGTAGTAGCGCAGCAAAGAGCTATATATGAACAACTCCGTTCAGGTGAACTGGACCCCTCGACTTTGCCGCCTTCAGTGAGCTACCAGTACGAGTTTGTAAAGGAGATTATGGATATAGCCGGCGCTGACTATGCCAAGGAGATTAAATGCCCTGCCCTGATCCTGCAGGGAGACAAAGACCTTTTCACCACAATCCCGGAAGAATCGCAACTGCTTAAGGAAGCTTTCATCGAAGGCGGGAATCAAGACGTGCAACTAATTACTTTCGCCAACCTCGACCATATGTTCCGCCCAACTCCTGACGAGCCAAGCCTGGAGCTCTACTATGAGGACCGGGGTCCTATCTCCCCGGATGTAGTTCAGGCCATTGCGAACTGGATGAAAACTACTCTACGCTGAGGTAAGTGTGAAAGAGCGCTGCGAATAAGTATTGGGTACGCTTAGAAATCAGTTCTTGGGATTTCGCGGCTGAGGTTTGTTAAGCGGTAAAAGACGTTTGGGTAGCAACCCGAGTCAGCAGCTCATCTTTTCATTGTCACTGCTATTGTTCTGGTGCGTGGTCCGTTTCCCTTTCGATGAGCTGAGGATATCTTTCCCACCTCAATGGGTTCATCCGACACTTTCTCCACTTCCGGTAGGGACGCGAGCGTACTTAGAAGCGGGGTGTGAGCCTGTACCAGGATTCTAATCGTGACACCTTTATCCAACGAACCTTTCAACTCAACGACTTTAACCCTGGGATTCTTCTTTAAATGCTTATGCAGTTTAAGCATTTGGTCCAGAGCTATGGGAGGTAGGAGCGCCAAATCCACAATGTCATCGTAGGCGGCAATGCTTTCTTTGGTGTCCCCTTCTTCTTTACCACGTGAGGGCTGCTCTACCGGTTTTTCGACTGATGCTGTCGGTGCTGTGGATACAGCGGCATCTGGTATAGACGGCTCAGGAGGTTTCTCCTCTGCCATTGCTACGGCCTTTGTTTCTCGGGCACCCACAGGTTCCGCGAATAATTGGTCAGGGACATCCCAGGGATTCTTTACCGCCTGGCACTGCTCCGTTTTCTGGCTTGATTCCCGCAGTTGCTCAGCCTTCTTTAGCGCTTCCGTTATTATTTGGGACCCTTTCTCCTCCGCCGCCTTCATTATCTCTTGAGCCTGCTGTTCGGCTAATGAGAGTTTTTCTTCTAGACTTTCCTCAGCTCTGGCAACGATGCTGGCAACCCTGGCGTTTGCTTCCCTCTCCGCCTCTTTCTTGATTTCCTCCGCCTCTTTGTGAGCTTCGATTACAGTCTTCTCCGCAAGATCCATCAGGGAATCAAGATGCTCCAGTTTACCAGCAAGTTCACTATTTTGGTCTATCAGGCTGTTGATGAAAGACGCCAATTCGCCGTCCATGCCATCCGAGGGCGGAACGAATTCCTGTACCTTATTTCTCTTCACCCAACTATTAGTTATAGACATATATACGTTATCCCTTAAAAGCTTATTCCTCTCCTTTATGAGCTTAAACGAAATAATGTCACTCGACAATGGTAATTTCGTCCTTGCCGCAATAGGACTTCTGTATGCAGAAGAAGAGCCAGAAGCACCCCCTTCAATTCAGCGGATATTAACAAAAGGGGCTTAAGGCGACGGAACCGCAGCCAAACCAATTTGTCTGCCTGAAGGTGTTTCTTGAAGAGAAGCCTGGCTACATGAATCTTTCGAATCTGTCTTTTTTCGCCTTACATATAGGGCAAATCTCGGGCGGCTCGTTTCTGGCGCACAGATAACCGCATACCTTGCAGCGCCACACCGGTAACGAAGTAGAAAATGCGGCTCCCACATCAATGAATTTCTCGAATCTGTCCTTCTTGGCCTTGCATACGGGACAAATCTCAGGAGGCCCGTCCCTGGCGCACAGGTATCCGCATACTTTGCAGCGCCACACAGGCAGAGAAACAGGCTGCGCCGCACCCTTAGCTTTTGGCTTCGAGGCCTCTTCTTTCAGCCTCTTTCTTTCCTGCTCCGGAGGCCGCCGCTCGGGTATCGAGCCAGCCTTCTTTTTCCCTTCCAACACTTCAGTGGAAACATAGAGCGCGCAGTAGCATCCTCCGTACTCGTCAACATCGGCATCCCTGTAGTCGCAGGGGCATATTATGTCAAGGTCTTCCTCTTTTATGCCCGAGGCGAGCCGACAGGGGCACGCCCAATAGCCGTATCGGTTCTCGTTAATCAGCAGGCTTCTCACAAGATCCTTGGTGAAGCTTACCTCAGGATTCAGGTGGTATCCACCCTCCTCCGCCTCCCGGTTCAGCCTCTCGTACAGAGCATCTACTGCTTTATCGCTGACCTCAGTTTTTGCCACCACTCACCGCCTGCCTGATTTTGTCCTCCTGAAAGCCCACTATGCATTTGTCGTCGTCTATCACAACACACGGGAAGGAATGGCCAGGGTTCCAGCGGTCAAGCTCCGCCATTACTTCTTTTTTGGCCTCGCTGTCCAACAGGTCAACATCGATGTATCTATACCCCACGCCCAGAGTATCAAGCAGATTTTTTGTCTTGCGGCACCATCCGCAGGTGCTCAGTGCAAACAAAAGTATATCGCCTTTCTTTTTGCCAGAGACTTTCTTCGCGTAATTATCAAGCGTCATTTGTCCTCTCTCCCTTTTCAGGTATAGACTATCTGCCAGGATCAGGGGAACGCTTTGAATTTATCCTTCGTAGCGCCACATATAGGGCATTTATCCGGGGCATTGCCCTCGTAGGTCCAGCCGCAGACGGTGCAAATCTGCATGGGCCCCAACTGCACATCCTTGCCTGAGTCGACAGCCGCCTTCGCTTTCTGGAAGAAGGCAGCATGTGTTTTCTCAGAGGAAAGAGCGTAGAAAAAGCTTCGCTGTGCGCCCTTCTCCCCCTGGAACTTTGCCGTCTCCAGATAAGTGGGATACATCTCGTTGATCTCGAAAGTCTCTCCGTCGATGCCTCCCTGGAGGTTCTGTGATGTAGGGCCGATCCCAAAAACAGCCGCAGAGTTACAGACAAAGCCGCCCACCAAATCCTTCAACTCCCTGAAGTGGTTGTTGGCGTGAATCTGTTCGGCAAAGTGTATCGCCCTGAACATACGGGCGGTGTTGGGGAAACCATCCTGTTCCGCCTTGTCGCCCCAGGTCCTGTAGCGCATGTGAGCCATGGACTCACCGCCATAAGCGTTGCGAAGATTGGCCGCTGTCATGTCGTGCATGATTCAACCTCCTTTGGTCCCAATTTTATAGTATCAGTTATCATGATAAACAGGGGAGATAACGAAGTCATAAAATGGGGAAAGGAAAGGTTAAAAAGTTATCACATTTTCCGGTGGGTCGGCAATGGTCGTTGGGTTGCGCTGCTCGTTTCGTCGGTCGTTGTTCGGCTTGAGGGATAACCTGTAGTCATCCGCCAGCAGAATTCTGATCCTGACCATCGTTCCCTCTTCTTAACCCTCTTAGGTTACAGATGCCTTCATAACGTCCGGAAAGCCATGATTCGCCTATCGTTGGAGAATCAAAGTTAAGCTGTCACTATGCTTTCCAGTTCGTTTTGCAGGCCGGTTAGTCAGGATGCCAATTTCGTCATAGCTGTAGTGTACTCCTAACAAACCATGTCGAAGCAGCACTCGATTGGGGTAATCTTTCAAAGCAATCGTGTAGCTTTGAGCCTGGTGGTAAGAACATTGGCTTAACACAAATAGATTAGACAGATCATAGCGTACTCATGGGAAACCTCGACCTCGAGCGATGGAAAACCTCTATCCAGATAGCTCTTTTTTCATGTTTTCATGGTACAGAAAATGAGCGTTGCGCCAATGTCCTGAACCCACAAGCGTGGTTGAATAGACTAGTAACGACGGAGGCTAGGAGAATTGGCACCCTTCAAGACTAGAACCCAAGATGCATCCGTATGATAAGCCAGGCATTTTAGCATTTTATTAGTAGCGCAAAAAAGGTATCACAACGGTAGTAACAGTCGGAGAAAATCTATAACGATTAAGAAAGGGGGGATTCCAGATGGCGTTGCTACTATCGGAAATAATGGCAATCCTACAAGCCTGTTTGAGTCAGTTCGTGGAGGGGACTCAGTACTTCACGATGAATTCTGACTATACATGGACTTTGCATGGTCAAGTCATACCGAATGCAAAGGCGAATCTGCTTGCGGGTGCTTGGGCCGACATCATACTCTACGGATCGCAACTGTGGGACCAGATATTGCAGGTCATGGTCGCTCCCAATATTGCGCCTTAGATAACCTTTCCGAATCTACTGTACCGAATCAGAGAAGGGGGTCAATCTAGATTGACCCCCTTCTCTTTTTGTGGTGCTGTCAAGGGTATTGTGTGAAATCTCCCTGGATTAAGCTACGCAGGGAAGGCAGGTTGTAGCGCACTTTCCCCACAGGGTTCGACCTCCAGTGAATTTCCATCTTTATGCTAAGAAGCTGTGGTTAAATCATATCATTTCAAACGTAAAGAAAGAAGTAGAACACTATACAGAGAAACAGAGTTCCCGCTCCTGCCCTTTACCAATCTCCCCCTCATCTCCAATTCTATAATTGCAGTCTACCTAGATAGACAAACAGTCGCCCCATGGCGCCCTGTAGTGCTTCATGCTATCCTCAGCTCGATATCGGGAAATCCGAACGAGAAATGTAAGGGTGTATTGTATCCACTCCAATAGAAAAGGGGGATGAGAGGATGGCGGTTCGGATTTTGAATTTATTCAGGGATTCGAATTTCAGGAGAATATTGGAGAAGAACCGCAGTATTCGAAAGAGCTTTGGGCTATAGGAGCTCGCGGTAGACTTCGACGGTCTTCCGGGCTGCCGCCTGCCAGCTGAAGAAGTCCTCGATCCTCTTTCGGGCGGCCTGCCCCATCCTTTGCCTCAATGGTTTATCTGCGAGAAGGCGCTTGATCGCTGCTGCCAGCGCCTGCGGGTCTGCGGGCGGCACCAGAATCCCGGCTGCATCGTCACCCACTATCTCAGGCAGAGCCCCGGCTCTGGTGGCGATAACAGGGGTGCCGCAGGACATCGCTTCCGCCGCAGGCAATCCGAATCCTTCATAAACAGAGGAAGTGACCCCTATCTCGGCGGAGGAGTAGAGCCTGACCAGCTCATCGGTACTGACATAGCCGGTGAAAGTAACTCTGTCGGAGATGCCCAGCTGCTGCGCCAAGTTCGTGCCATAGCCCTCGCTGGCTTCCTGCTTGCCTACGACATACACCTTAACGTCGACGTCGCCCTTGAGCAATTTCACCGCCTCCAGCAGGTAGGGGATGCCCTTGGTCTTGTCCTCGACTTTGCCCACTACGACCAGGCTGTTGGGCTCTTTCTCGACATGGTCGAGCCGTCTGAAAATACCTGTGTCTATACCGTTATAGACCACCCTCACCCTATCCTGGCGCAGTTTGAAGGCACGTGCAGTATCCTTCGCCGAGGACTGGGAAACAGTGATTACCCTTGCCATGCGCCTGCTCACTATGCCCTGCATGGTGAGGAAGGAATAGAACATGGTCCATCTGATGCCGCGCCTGAATGTATCAGATTGGGCTAAAGAGGCTGCGAGGTCGACGGTGATGGGGTGATGTATTGTGGCAACGACGGGCACGCCGAGGCTTTTCATCAGAAGCAGGCCGTAGCCCAGGGTCTGGTTATCGTGAATGACGTCGAACCTCTCGCCAGGCATGAGCTCGCGCAGTTTGAAGTATGCCCTCATGCTGAAGGTGAATATGTCGGGGAAGAATCCGATATGCACCGCTGCAATCTCATAGAGGTTGAGCGGCGTCAAGGCCTGAAGAGGGCTCGATAAGGAAGAGAGGTTGCTGGTCTCGTAGAGGTTGAGCCCTAAGACCTTGTGCAGCTTGACACCCTCAGGAGGCGTGGGATAAGGAGGGCCTGATACTACGTGGACTTCGTGCCCCAGTTCCTGGAGCGCCCCGGCCAAATAGCATATGTAGACCCCCTGCCCGCCGCAATACATGTTTCCCCTGTAGGTCAGGAGGCAAATCTTCATTTAAGGCTTTTATATGCGATAGCAGGACGTTTGTCAAGGTAAAGGCGTTGCGGGGAGTCAGTTCACCGCAGAGTGCGCTGAGTTCGCAGAAGGGGAAAACACTCGGCGATAGATTAAACTCACCTCAAATGTCATAACTTTTTAACCTTTCCTCACTAATTTTTATGACTTCTTTATCGCATAACGCCTATCATCTGGGTAACACTTTCAACCAAAAACTGCGAGTTTTATCACGAAAGGAGGTTTTCAATGGAGCCATTGCCACCACAACTTTTGCCGACTGTGCCCCATGTCACGTTCTCGATTTTCAACTTGGCTATTCCCAATATCATTGCCTGGGCCACAGTGATCGGGGTCTTCTTCCTGGCTGCCTGGGCGCGGCTGCCCAGGATATTCTAAGCGAATCTCGACTGGAAGGAGGCAGATGATGAATTTGACGGAAAAAGCACGGCAAATGCTGGCTAGGAATTTGCCCCTTGAAGATGCTTTGCCGACAAAGATGCCCGCCTACGTAAACTCCGCAGCCTATCTTTTCGGGGCTGCGACCCTGGCGGCCCTGGCCTTGCTGATAGTCACCGGTGGGATACTCACGATTTTCGGGCCTGGCTGGCATCATGTGTCAGATGTGGGGCGTTTTGTGGATGCGCTTCACTTCTGGAGCGCTCAGGCCTTTTTTGCCTCACTCGCGGCCCACATGGCCACCAAATTCTTTCAAGCCGCCTGGCGACACAACCGCTGGAAGACCTGGGTCTTGGGGCTGCTGACCTTCGGCGTCGCCGTATTCGCCGGCCTGACCGGCTATCTTTCGCAGACCAATTTCGATTCTCAGTGGGCCAGCGTGCAAGCCAAGGATGTCATGAACTCAGTAGGCCTGGGTGCATTCTTCAACACGATGAATCTAGGGCAGGTCATCACATTGCACGTGGCTGTCTTGCCAGCGGTGATCGTTTTACTGGTGGGCCTGCACTTGTTCTTTGTGCGTCGCGATGGTCCAGTACTGCCCATAGGAGAGCGAGATGAGCAAGCGCACTGATGAATATTTATCCGGCGTCCCCATGAAGCCATACGACCTGCTCAGAGAAATCCTGATTGTCCTAGCAATTATTGCCGTCATAGTAATCGTGCTAGCGTCAGTATTAGGTTCTCCTGACTATCCTACAGTGCGCGCCCAAGATGTGGCCAATCTTCAACCCATCGCTTACCTGCAGACTGGCGCCACCATACTTGCAGGTAACAGCAGCATTCAGCACTATGGCCCCCCTTATACAGAGGACCGTAACAACGCCCAGCACCTGTTTCGCCAAGCTCCTGCGAACTGGTTCGGGGTGAGCATTCCGCTCGACCCCGCTCAAGACTTCATTCTGAAACCACTGGCTCGAGTGTCAGTCCTCAATGGCAACGTGACCGGCGCACTGGAGGCCTACCAGGCGGCATCGACTGACCAACAACAGGCGTGGTTGTCAGCTTACATGGCCGCACTTGATAACGCCACAGTGATCGACGGGCAGGTGCAAATTCCTTCCGGCGACTACGGACCGGTTCCCACCCTGATGGACTCTATGTTAGCACTGGGCAAAGCTGGCCTGCTTGAAGGCGCACTCGACAGTAATGTCAGACAACCCTTTGAGTACGACTTCACCCAATCACTTCTGTTCTTCCAGGATGATGTTGATGGTAGTGTGGCAGAGCAGCTCGATATGTCAAGTGACCAATGGGGCGTCATGCACGAGACTGGCAACTACCCGGGCGCCTGGTGGCTTTTCCCGTATGCTTTCCTGTACCATGTTCCGCCTATGAATAACTCAAGCAACGCTGATATCCAGGCGATATTCATAATATTGATGGTCTTCCTGTTCCTGCTATTTCTACCCGTTGTGCCTATTTTCAACCGTCTGCCGCGCTGGTTGCGCGTCTACAAGCTGATATGGCGTGACTGGTACTCTCGAAAGAAAAGCGGCGGCAGCGGAGATCCCTGAAACGTAGTCATTTTTAAAACTCGAGAATGAAACTTCTCCCTGGCAGTCCCCGTGGTATCTCCCTTTGGCTACGTAATCCCCATCGCCCCTCTTAGAAAAAGGGAACCCTGGGATTCCTGATTGCGCAGGGTGACATTCTTAAAGGGGCTATGGTGCCCATTCTTTCATAATATCTTTCGAGGGAAGCACCAGGCACATGCGGGGCAGTATCTTGAGAGCCATTTCGTGCGCTGTCTTGTCGGTCGAGGAGACGCAGTCGGAGACGACGACTGTGTAGAAGCCGCGGATGGCTGCCTCGCGGGCACTATGCTCAACGCCGTACTCAGTGGCGATACCGGTGAAGAGAATAGTCTGGACCCCACGGAAGCGCATCAATTGCTCAAAGTTAGTGCCAAAGAAGATGTTGGCTGAGTGCTTGTTGAGAACTACTTCGCCCTCGGCTGGCGCCAGCGCCGCAGGAATTTCGGCCTCAGGACTGCCCAGCTTCATGAAGACGGGAATTTTGGAGGTGTCGTCTACACCGAAGCGTTTCATGGCCTGATAGATGCCCCAGCCAGACTGGTAGCCGGCGGGCACCGGGGTGATCTTGGTATAGATTACAGGGATTTTCCGGCGGCGGGCAGCGGCAAGCAGCGCCTTGAGGTTCGCCAGGAACTCTTCCTTGTTGAAGATGTGGTCCACCAGCCCGTTCTGGCAGTCCCAGAGAACCAGCGCAGTATATTCCGGATTAGCAATTTCTTTCAGATTTTCGAAGATGGCCAGTTTACCCAGTGTTTTCATGTCCTTCCTCCTCCACTTACATGCAGCTTATTTCTTCGCTGCCCCCGGTACGGATGCATAAACCTTGAAGCCCGCTATTGTCTGCCCGTCCTGGAATCAGCCGTATTCGCTGGGGCGCCGACTAGTAGATAATCACGGCTTCACTGCCCTTGTTCACGTTGTCGAGCTCACAGAATATCGTGAGTGTGGTATTTCCGGCAATGGTCGAGGCGCTGGGCTTAACAGTAACATTCGTGCCACCGTTGAGTGTAACGATGTGGCTGCCATCCGCCACCACCGCAAAGACAGACACCGATCCCACAACCGGAGAAGAGAAACGAGAAACGATATCCGCCGCACTCGGAGTGGTCAGGGTATGCTCCGAGGCATCGGTGTCAAAGCGGAACAGCACGTATTGACCGAACTGAGCACTGGTCATAGTGAGATCGCTGGCACCTGAGTCATAGAAGGCGCTGACCGGGGTGCTCTGAGTCCCGAGGCAAGATGTCAAAGAGAACAAGCTGAGCGCCAGGAGGATTAAAAGAGGAAGGACATACCAGCGGGGAGACTTTCGTTTCATGTGTTTCTCCTTTCCTAACAGTGCTTGGGCGGTCTACACCTGACCAGACGCTAATAAGGTTTCGCCAGAGGACACTGCCCTGCGCAACAGATGATTCATGATAATCCCTCTGACTCCCTTTAGTAAAGGGGAAAATCCTGGATTCCTGTCCTTCATATGAAGGACAGGAATGACATACCAAGGGGGCGTCCTTCCTAAGGAAGGACGCCCCCCACCTCCCATCCACCTCCACCCTGACCAACGGAAGGAGGACAGTGGAGATAACTTCCGTATAGGGCGATTCGCGAACTGCCCTTACTGGGTGACTACAATGCCCTGGCTCAGGGTCTCAGCTTTGATATCCGGGTTGTAATAGGAATAGGCCTGGGAGCTGACGCCCTTGGCCGTGACCGGATACAGCGCCTGTACATCGAAGCTGAATGATACTTTATCGCCCGGCTGCATGTCCTCGATGTAGAAGATGACCTTTCTCCCGGCAATATCGTAACGCTTGATTTGCCCGTTATTTGCAATTACCTTGTCTATGGATTCGGTAACCGGAGAGAAGCCGGTGGGGACTGAGACATCGAGCACCACCATCTCTGCCTTCATCTGTATGGGCGGGTTGTACGTTAGGTCTACCGAGACTTTGACCAGGTCGTTCACCTCGACCTGGTTAGTATCGTAGCCAACGTTTATCTTCAATATCTGGTCACCTTGCTGCTCGGCCTGGGGCAGGTTGTATCTCTCGACGACCTGGGCTATGGCATCACCCCTGCCCTCCGTGCTTATAGTAATGTCCTGATTCACAGGCACTTCCACCGTCTGGAGGACATCGAAGTTGCCCTGCTTTATGCTGAGCTGCTTCGCTTCACCTCCGGCATTTATGGTCACGGTCAGATCGACATCAGCCCTGGCGTTGGTGCAATACTCAATCAGGGCCTGGAGAGCCACCACCGTATCCTGGGTCGAGCCATAGCCGCCGTAGGTGTTGCGCTGGGAGACCAGCCACTTGGCAGCGCGGGAGGCATCGAAGGCATCGCCATTCTTGAGCAGGGCCAGGGTGGCGTAGCCGGTGGCCTCGATGGCATTGCTTCTGTTGATCTCCATGTACCGGAACGGCATGACATCGCCATCCATTTGATTCTGAGGCTCAACTTCTGCCACATCGCCCCAGTGCAGGCCGTTCTCGTCCTCCTGAGCCATACCCATCAATTTATCGTGGGCCTGGCCGGTCAGGGGGCTTCCGGCAAGCTCGAGGGCATAGGCTGTAATCGCCATAGTGTAGGCGTCATCTATGTTGTCAAGCTGGCCTTCGAGATAACCAATCGCTTTGGCGGAGTCTGCTTTATCACCAGCCTCGAGCAGGGCGATAGCGACATAGGCAGTGAGAGCGGTTTTCCCTTTGAGGCCGCCCATCATATCCTGATGGGCAACGAAGCCGACAGAATCGAAGGAGCCGTCGGCGTTTTGATGGTCGGTTATCCATTTCTCGGCTTGACCGAGAACGCTGTCGTCGATGTAGATAAGGTCTTTGGCCTGAGAGAAGCACTTCAAGACAAAGGCAGTGAGGAACAGGCTGCCCTGCTCATCGCTATCCCCGAATGCGGAGAAGCTGCCGTCACTGCGCTGATAGGTAAGCTCTCTCTGATAGCCGGTTATCATCAGCTTTTCCGCTTTGGCCATGATCTCGGGCTTGAGCTGGCCTGATTCCTTGAGATACTTGGTGATGTAGACGTCGGGGGCAAACAGAATCATGTTCTGTTCGCCACAGCCAAAGGGCATCTGGATGAGCGCGTCCAGCCCGTCTATGGTCTGGGTCAGGTAGCTGGAGGTCACGGCGATGTAAGCCCGACCGGAGCCATCGACCACGAAGGCAGGGATGCCGGTATTTACTACCGTGTTATTTCCCGCGGAGAGCACCAGATTCTGCACATCTTCTCTGGCAACCCCCTCGGGCTCGACGATAAGCGTCTTGACCACGGCATCGGCAGCCTGGCTGCTCCTGGCGGTAATTTTCAACTCGCCGACTCCAAGCTTGGTCGGCTTTATGTTAAACTCGACACCGCCTACCTCATTAGGCGCTATGTCCACCGTTTTCTGGGATTCATCCAGCAGGTCGAACCAGTCGGCGTTATCTATTTGCACCACCACGCTTTGCGACTGGTCTAAATAGTTATAGATAGCTACCTTGACCGGGAACACCTCGCCCCTTATTGCCGAGTACGGCAGGTCGGCGCTGAGGAAGAAGGGCTGGAACGCTGTGAGTTGGCTTTCAGCGACGCCCAGGCCATTTTCTTTAGACAGGGCGACGGCACGGAGCATCCAGGTAGTAATAGTGTCGGGCACGGTAACATCCAGTGTTGCTTTCCCATCAGCGTCGGTGGTGACATTCTGCCAGAGCCAGGTCTCAGGGAAGTACTGTCTTACTCTTTGGACTTCGGCAAGCACTCCTGTACTGAACCCTGTGCCCTGAGTCGGCATGGGCATGGGCGGGACAACGCCACCTTCGCCGTTGGCAAACACAACCACACCGCCGCCGGGTCCTTGCCCCATAAACTTCCAGGCATCGTCCCAGACGCGCGGCCCCCACTCGAGCTGGTACTTTTTGCCTTCGGGTACATTATTGTTGCTGAGCACCACCACACCGGCGTCATCGAAAATGTCCTTGGCCCCCTGGACATTGATTCCCTCATAGATGGAGACCTCGTGCAACTCAGCCTGCGGCTTCATGTACAGCTTCTCCAGCTCGTCGAAGACCTGCTGCAGATTCAGCCTGTTTTCGGCGAGGATAAAGACCGACTTGTCCACAGCCGTGAGGCCGACTTCAGACTGGCCCTGGGAGTCGATGTTTATCTGGACTCCGTCTCCGGGCCTGGCTTCACTCTGGTTGAACTCCACCTTCACATCATTGGGATACACTGCTTCGACATCGAAGGGTATATAGTCTGCCGCCACCTCGCTGTTGGGCAGGATCTGATAGACCAGGAGCTTGGCGGAAGGCGTCATGAGAGGGGTGGTATCGAAGGATATGACATCGCTCTGGGTGAAGTCAGTGAAGACCACCCTGTCGCGGGCAACGACCTCATAGTAGAAATTGGCAGCCTCTTTGGTGGAATGAACCTTAAAGCTGATCAGCTCTCCTATCTGGGGGATGCCTTCGCTTATCTGCTCCACATGGATGAAGTTCCCCGAGGGAGAGTAGCCAGCCTCCACCATCTTGGAAGCCTGGGCCGGCTGCGTAGACGAATCGGGTGTAAGCTCGAAGGCTTCGATCGCCAGGGCCACGCTGTCTGCGGGCGGATTTACCTCGATGAGGGCTTTGCCGCCACTGGTATCAACTTCTCTCTCATCCTTGCTTATCTCCTCGAGCTTCTTGTTGAGATAGGTTACCGTGACATCCACTTTTGCATCTACGGCTTCGTTATCAGGAGTCTCGGTG
>Ga0315281_10004407_pt1 | contig 20435 bp, 20 predicted proteins | sample YL17G07_0_MG_FD_204540 | JGI IMG/M metagenome (GOLD analysis project Ga0315281, IMG submission 204540) | Sediment microbial communities from Yellowstone Lake, YNP, Wyoming, USA - YL17G07_0 | ecosystem: Environmental > Aquatic > Freshwater > Lake > Sediment | place: USA: Wyoming | collected...
AGGACGGCGCGCTGTGGCTCAGGACCACCGACTACGGCGACGACAAGGACCGCGTAATGCGAAAGTCCGACGGCAGCCATACGTATTTCGTGCCCGACGTCGCCTATCACCTGACCAAGTGGCAGCGCGGTTTCGCGCACGCCGTCAACATCCATGGCTCGGACCATCACGGCACGGTGGCGCGGGTGCGGGCCGGGCTGCAGGCGCTCGGCGCGGTATCGGGCGCCAGCATTCCGCGCGATTACCCGCACTATGTGCTGCATAAGATGGTCACGGTGATGAAGGCGGGCGAAGAGGTAAAGCTCTCCAAGCGCGCCGGCAGTTATGTCACGGTGCGCGATCTGATCGACGAGGTCGGCCGCGACGCCGTGCGCTTTTTCCTGGTTTCGCGCAAAGCGGACACCGAATTCGTGTTCGACATCGACCTGGCGAAGTCGCAGACCGAGGATAATCCGGTCTATTACGTGCAATACGCGCATGCGCGTATCTGCTCGGTACTGGCCCAATGGGGAGGAAACCCGCAGGCGCTCCCCGCGGTCGGCCTCGCGCCGCTCACGCTGCCGCGCGAACTCGCCCTGGCGCAGCGGCTCGGAGAATTACCCGAAATGCTGGCCGAAGCAGCTCGCGAATTCGCGCCGCATATGGTGGCGTTCTACCTGCGCGAACTGGCGGGAGAGTTCCACAGCTACTATAATGCCGAGCGCATACTCGTCGCCGATGAGGCGGTCAAACTGGCGCGGCTCGCCCTGATCCTCGCCGTGCGCCAGGTGCTCGCAAACGGTCTTGCGCTGCTGGGTGTGAGCGCCCCCGAGAAAATGTGAGAGGCCGTTTCGCAATTCCCGCAACGGCCCCCGATCGAGCGAAGCGTGAGCGAACGCATCTTTTGAATTGAGCTTTGAATGGCCAAAGACTACAGAACGATAGCGAAAAAGAAAAACGGCGGCGGCACGCTGCTCGGGATTTTCATCGGACTCATTCTCGGCCTGGGTATCGCGGTCGGCGCCGCATGGTATATGAACAAGGCCCCGATCCCGTTCCTCACCAAAGCGAAGCCGCCGGAGAAAACGGCGGCCGAACCGGGCAAGGCGCCGGCCAAACCGGACGAAAAGACCACGCAGCAGGTGGAAAAACCGCGCTTTGAGTTCTACAAGATACTACCCGGCGCCGAAGAGCCGGTGACCGAACAACAGATCAAGCAGGCAGCCAAGCCCGGCGCGCCCGCGGCAAATTTCCTGCTTCAGGTCGGATCGTTTCAAAATCCCGCCGACGCTGACAACCTGAAAGCGCGGCTTGCGTTACTCGGGGTGGAGGCGGCCGTGGAACCGATCAATCTGGTCGAAAAAGGCACCTGGTACCGGGTGCGCGTCGGGCCGTACAGCAAGGTGGACGAAATAAATCGCCTGCGCCAGACGCTGGCGCAGAACGGAATCGAAGCCACGCTGGTCAAAGTCAAGGATTCCGCCCCGCAGTAGGGTCGGACCACATTTCGGGAGATTTCAGATGCTGAAGCAGTTGACGACAGGACTCATGCTGTTCTTCGCCGCGGGTCTGGCGCAGGCTCAGCCCACGGCGGGCATCGAGTATCGGGAACTTTCGGCGGCGCAGCCCACCGATGTCGTCGGCAAGATGGAGATCATCGAATTCTTCTGGTTCGGCTGCCCGCATTGCTACAATTTCGAGCCGGTGCTCGAACCCTGGGTGAAGAAACTGCCCAAAGACACGCAGTTCCGCCGCATTCCGGCCATCTTCAACGAGGAATGGGCCCAGGGCGCGCGCGCCTACTACACACTCGAGGCTATCGGCGAGGGTCAGCGCCTGCACAAGCCGCTGTTCGACGCCGTGCACACGGGCTCCAGGCTCAAGGTCGCGGACGAAGCGGCGCTGACCGAGTGGCTCGGCAAGCAGGGTGTGGATACGAAGAAATTCGCCGCAGCCTACCGTTCCTTCAGCGTCGAAGGCAGAGTGAAGCGCGCCGCGCAGCTGACCCAGGCGTACAAGATCGAGGGCGTGCCTGCGATGGCGGTAAACGGCAAGTACGTCGTCATCACCGACAACATCAAGTCGTTCGATCAGATGCTCGCCGTTGCCGATTACCTGCTCGATCATACGCGCAAGAAAGGCGATCCGCCGAAGAAAGGCGCCAAGGACGCGCCCAAGAAATAGCCGCGCGCAACGTGCCCTTGGCGGGCGTCAGCGTTTCTGCGCCGTCGTCGCCGTGGGCAGGCCCGCTTCCGTCCAAGCGTCGACACCGCCGCGATACCAATAGACCCTTGTGTAGCCCGCCGCCACCGCGCGCAGCGCCGCGTTATAGGACAGCCAGCATTGCGCGCTCGCACAAAAGAACACCATCGGCTTTGCCTTGTCGCCGCCGCTCAGCTGTGCCAACAACTGCGTCAGCACCGATTGCACCGGGTCGAGGAAATTGGCGCCGCGGCCGAAACCTGACAACCAGACCGCGCCGGCGAGAGTCACATGACCTTCTTCGGACAGCACATCGATCAGGATGGGTGATCCCGGCCCGGCCAGCATCGCCCGCAATTGCCGCGTCTGCACCACATTTGCGCCGGGAATCTCGAGCGGCGTCGGCCCGTAGTAAGGTTGCTGACGCAGCCGGTTCGTCGGCGCGACGCCCCAGTCGCGATCCTCATCGGCGTAGCCCTGCTCGCCGGGCGCTTGCGCCCGCGCCGCGCCCGCCGTAATCGCTAGCGCGCATGCCAGCGCAAATGCCGCGGCAATCGCCCATCCTGTCCTACGTTTTTCGTGCATGCGCCGAGAATAATGGGTCACCCGGCCCGATACAAGCGCTTTGGCAAACTCTGCCGGATGGGCATATTATCCGGGTTCCTATTCGGCAGAGGGAAAGCGCGATGAACGTCTTCACAAAGACCTTGGCAGCGCTCGCTGTTATTTTGCTCGCGCTTGCGGCAGCCGGCGTCCAGGCGCAGCCTATGCCGCAACTCAGCCGCGATTACGTCCGGCTCGACCCGCCGCGCCCGGTCGCGAGCGGCGACAAAATAGAGGTCATCGAATTCTTTTACTACGGCTGTCCGGTCTGCTATGAACTGGAGCCGACGCTCTCGCGCTGGCTGTTCAACACGTCGACTTCGGTCGCGCTGCGCCGCGTTCCGGCGCTGGCCACGGACAACTGGGACAATTTCGCCAAGCTGTTCTACACGCTCGAGGCCACGGGTCACCTGGCGCGCCTGCACTGGCCGGTCTACGACAACTTCCATTTCGACGGCATCAAGCTGAATGAAGAAGCGGCCATGGTCAACTGGGTGTCCCACAACGGCATCGACAAGGAAAAATTCCTGAATACCTACAAGTCGCCCGAAATCCAGGCAAAGGTGGCTGCCGCGCGCGAAATGACGCGGAACTACGAAATCAAGGGCGTGCCCAGCATAGTGATCGACGGCAAGTTCGTGACTTCTGCGCGCATGGCCGGCGGCACGCGCGAGCTGATGCAACTGGTCGACCGGCTGGTCGAACTGGCGCGCAAGGAACGCGCGAAATAGCCACGCTGCCGCCGCTGAAGGTTTTCATCACCGGCGCCTCCAGCGGAATCGGCGCCGCCCTGGCGCAGCATTACGCCGCCCGCGGCGCGACGTTGGGTCTGGCGGCGCGGCGCGCAGCGCCAATGCAAACGTTCGCCGCTTCCCTGTCCACGCCGGTCTCGGTTTATCCGCTTGATGTCACCGACACCGCGGCGCTCGCCGCCGCCGCGCAGGATTTCATGCTGCACCATGGCGTGCCCGATATCGTCATCGCCAATGCCGGCATCAGCGCCGGCACCCGGGCCGATCTCGGCGCAGACATCGCCGTACTGTCGCGCATCCTGCATACGAACGTGGTGGGACTCGCCGCGACGCTGCAGCCTTTCGTCGCGCCGATGCGCGAGCGCGGCAACGGCGTGCTGGCCGGCATCGCCAGCGTCGCCGGCTTTCGCGGGCGGGCCGGCGCCGGCGCATACTGCGCCTCCAAGTCCGCGGCGATTACCTGGCTGGAAGCCCTGCGCCTGGAACTGCACAGCAGCGGCGTCGCCGTAGTCACCATTTGTCCTGGCTATGTCGCCACGCCGCTCACCGCAGGCAACCGCCACCGCTTGCCATTCCTGCTCGACGCGCCGCAGGCGGCGCGGCGCATCGCCCGCGCCATCGCCGCGAAAAAGCGCCTTGCCATCATGCCCTGGCAGATGCGTATGGTGTTCTTCGTTCTGCGGCGCATGCCGAACTGGCTCTACGACCGCTTGTTCGCGCGCGCGCCGCGAAAAGCCCGCGATCGGCCGGACTAACCGCGGCGCGCGGCACCTAGCTCCCGCGCTTCGGCTTCTCCGCGCTCAGACGCAGGCTGACATAGGAACCGGGCGCGTCCTCGATGACTTTAAGCTTGCCCTCTCCGGGCACGCGTGCCGCGACCTTGACGCCGCCGTTGTTTTCGTCGATCCAGGCCTGCCAGTCGGCCCACCAGGAACCTTCATGGCGCGTCGCCGCCTTCAGCCACTGTTCAGGTTCCTGAGCAAACTCCGGGTTGGTCCAGTAGCAGTACTTGTTCGCCGACGGCGGATTGACGATGCCGGCGATGTGGCCCGAACCGCCAAGCACGAAACGCGTCTTGCCGGAGAGAATGCGCGCGCCCATGTATACCGATTTCCAGGGCGCGATGTGGTCTTCGGCGGTGGAAATGAAATACGCCGGGATGTTGATCTTGCGCAGATCGATCGGCACGCCGTCCAGGCTGATGCCGCCCGGATCCTTCAGCTTGTTGGCCAGGTACATGTTGCGCAGGTAGAAGCTGTGCATCTTCGCCGGCATGCGCGTCGAATCCGAGTTCCAGTAAAGCAGGTCGAACGGGAACGGATCCTTGCCCATCAGGTAATTGTTCACCACGAACGACCAGATGAGGTCGTTCGAGCGCAGCATGTTGAAGGTGCCCGCCATCTCCGAGCCTTCGAGATAGCCGCGCTCGTTCATGCGCCGCTCCAGGTTTTCCACCTGCTGCTCGTCGATGAATACGCCCAGTTCGCCGGGAATGGAGAAATCGAGCAGGGATACGAAGAAGGTCGCGCTCGCGACGCGCTTGTCTTCTTTCGCCGCCATCATCGCCAGCGCCGCGCCGAGCAGGGTCCCGCCGAGGCAGTAGCCGATCACATTCAGCTGCTTCTCGCCGGTCGCCCGCTCGATCGCCTCGAGCGCGTCGTAAGGACCCTGGTGCAGGTAATCTTCGAAGGTCCTGCCCGCGTATTCCTTACCCGGGTTGACCCAGGAAATCACGAACACGGTATGCCCCTGGTCTACCGCCCATTTGATGAACGAGTTCGACTCGCGCAGGTCGAGGATGTAGTACTTGTTGATCCACGGCGGGATGATCAGGAGCGGCCGCTGGTATACCTTCGGCGTGCTCGGCTGGTACTGGATCAACTGCATCAGATCGTTCTGGAACACGACCTTGCCCGGCGTGGTGGCGATGTTCTTGCCCATCATGAACGCCTCGGGATCGGTCATGCTGATCTGCAGCTGCCCGTCGCCGCGCTCGATGTCGGCGAGCAGGTTGTTCAGGCCGCGCAGCAGATTCTGGCCGCCCGATTTGAGCGTTTCGCGCACGACTTCCGGGTTGGTCAGCGCAAAATTCGAGGGCGACAGCGCGTCGATGTACTGGCGCGTGAAGAAATTCACTTTCTTGCGCGCACCTTCCGGCAGCTGCTCCACCTGCGACACCGCCTCGTGGATGTGGCGCGCCGCGATCAGATACGATTGTTTGACGTAATCGAACAGAAAGTGGTTCTCCCAGTCTTTGTCGCGAAAACGGGTATCGCCTTTGCGCGGCACTGCGACCGGTTCGACTTTCTGTCCCATCATCTGCATCCAGCTCGCCTGCCAAAGGCGCGTGTAGTCCCAGAACATGTTCATCTGCGCCTCGGCGAGGTGCTGCGGCCTCGCGAACATCGCCGCCGACAGGTCCATGAATGCCTTGGCGATGCCGAACTCGTCGGCGGCTACGGAGTGTTGCGACTCGGCCTGGCGCTTGAGGAAATCGCCCATGATGCGGCTGGATCGCTCGGCCACCTCGGCAAATATCCGCGCCGAGTCGGCGCCTCCGCCGGCGGGTTTGACTTTCTCCTTGCTCATAGCGCGACTCCTTTACCTACTGCAGCGAACCGCAGCGTCCTGCGGATGCCGGGCAGCGCCCGGCGGGTGCAGCAGCGTGGGAATATTGCAGGGTTGGCTGCGGTTCAATGTTTGAGGCGGGTCCGGCTTGTAGTGGCAAACGATACGAGGGGATACCTCCCCTCGTGCTCCCCTATTTCGGACGCCTAACGGTAATTCTGTTAGGCGCACTTAGGCTAGAATACAGCTACGGTCAGACTTGACACGCCCCAGGAAAGCCAATTTTCGCAAATAATTGCGATTCCCGCCACCTAATTGCGCACTATGAGCGCCACGCCCCGCCACCACGAAGAAACCTATAGCATCAGCGACCTCGCACGCGAATTCGATGTCACGCCGCGCGCGATCCGTTTCTACGAGGACCAGGGATTGCTCGCGCCGCAGCGCTCGGGCAGCCGGCGCATTTACGCGAAGCGCGACTATGTGCGCCTGAAACTGACGCTGCGGGGCAAGCGCCTCGGTCTTTCCCTGTCCGAAGTCGGCGCGATGTTCGATTTATACGATTCGGCCAGCGACGAGAAACCGCAGCTGGCGAAATTTCTCGCCGCGCTCGCCGAGCGGCGCGAGCAGCTCGAGCGGCAGCGCGCCGACATCGACGAGATGCTCGGAGAGATCGCGGTATTCGAGGCGCAGAGCCGCAAGATCCTCGCCGGCGGCCGCAGACCGGCGCGCAAGCGCGGCTAATGAAACCGGATGGGTGAAACGATGGTCGACTTTCCTTCCCTGCCCTTCGATCTCGGCGAAGAGGTCGACATGCTGCGCGCCACGGTACGCAATTTCGCCGCCGCCGAAATCGCGCCGCGCGCCGCCGACATCGACCGCGCGAACGAATTCCCCGCCGACTTGTGGAAAAAGCTCGGCGCCCTCGGCCTGCTCGGCATCACCGTCGGCGAGGAATACGGCGGCACCAGCATGGGCTATCTTGCCCATATCGTGGCGATGGAGGAAATCAGCCGCGCTTCGGCTTCAGTGGGGCTTTCTTACGGCGCCCACTCCAACCTCTGCGTAAACCAGATCCACCGCAACGGCAACGCGGCGCAGAAACAAACATACCTGCCGCGGCTGCTTTCGGGCGCGCACGTCGGCGCGCTGGCGATGTCCGAACCCGGCGCCGGCTCGGACGTGGTCAGCATGCGCCTCAAGGCCGAGTACAAAGGCGGCAAGTTCATCCTCAACGGCAACAAGATGTGGATCACCAACGGGCCGGACGCCGACGTGCTGGTGGTCTACGCCAAGACCGATGCCAGCGCCGGGGCGCGCGGCATTACCGCCTTTTTGGTCGAGAAAGGCTTCCCCGGCTTTTCCACCGCGCAGAAACTGGACAAGCTCGGCATGCGCGGCTCCAACACCTGCGAACTGGTGTTTCGCGACTGCCAGGTGCCGGAGGACAATATTCTCGGCGGCATGGGCCGCGGCGCGAACGTGCTGATGAGCGGCCTCGACTACGAGCGCGCGGTGCTCGCCGGCGGACCGCTCGGGATCATGGCCGCGTGCATGGATGCGGTCATCCCGTATGTGCACGAACGCAAGCAATTCGGCCAGGCGATCGGCGAATTCCAGCTGATGCAGGGCAAACTCGCCGACATGTACACGACCATGAACGCCTGCCGCGCCTATGTCTACGCCGTGGGCAAGGCACTCGACCGCGGCGACCTCAGGGGCAGCGGCGCGCGCAAAGACGCCGCCGGCGCCATTCTCTACGCCGCCGAGAAAGCCACCTGGATGGCGGGCGAGGCGATTCAGGCCCTGGGCGGCATGGGCTATATCAACGAAACGGCAACCGGCCGGCTGTGGCGCGACGCGAAACTCTACGAGATCGGCGCCGGCACATCCGAAATCCGCCGCATGCTGATCGGCCGTGAGCTGTTCGGCGAAACCAGGTAAGGAGAGCACCATGTCCGGACCACTGCGTGTCGAACGCGACGGCGCCATCGCCCGCGTCATCCTGACCCGGGCCGGGGCATACAATGCCCTCGACATGGATATGGCCGTGGCGCTGGCCGAAAACTTCGTCACGCTCGCCGCCGACCAGGACGTGCGCGCCATCGTGCTCTCGGGTGAAGGCAAGGCCTTCTGCGCCGGCGGCGACTTGAAATGGGTGCTCGCCTTTCGGCAGGGGCCGGGCGCTGCGTTCCATCAACTCGCGGCGCGCTTTCACCTCGCGATCACCGAAATCCGCCGCATGCCCAAGCCCGTCATCGCCGCGATCAACGGCGTTGCCGCCGGCGGCGGCTTTTCTCTGGCGCTCGCCTGCGATTTCCGCGTCATGGCCGAATCGGCCGTCCTGCGCCAGGCCTACACGTCGAGCGGCCTTTCGATCGACGGCGGCGGAACCTTCAGTCTGCCGCGCCTCGTTGGCCTGGCGCGCGCGCTGGAAATCGCGGCATTCGACGCGCCGATCTCTTCCGCGCAAGCCCTCGCGTGGGGACTGGCGACCAAAGTCGCCAAAGACGGCAGCGCCCTGGAAGACGCGATGACCATGGCGCGCGAGCTCGCGAAGACTTCGCTGCATTCCTTCGGCTTGTCCAAGCAATTGCTCAACGATTCTTTCGGCAACTCGCTCGAAACGCAGCTCGAACGCGAGCGGAAAGGCTTGAGCGGCTGCGGCAGCCACGCCGACGGCCAGGAAGGACTGAAGGCATTCGTCGAAAAACGCAAACCCGCATTCACTTGAAGGAGCCAACCATGTCCAACGACCCGATCGTAATCGTCTCTGCCGCCCGCACGCCGATGGGCGGGTTCCAAGGTGAGTTGAAGCAATTCACCGCCGCCGAACTGGGCGCAGCCACCATCCGCGCCGCAGTGGAGCGCGCCAAGATCAAGCCCGAACAGGTGGACGAAGTCATCATGGGCTGCGTGCTGCCGGCGGGCCAGGGCCAGGCGCCCGCGCGCCAGGCCTCGCTCGGCGCCGGCCTGCCGCTTGCCACCGGCTGCACCACCATCAACAAAATGTGCGGCTCGGGGATGAAGGCGGCGATGCTCGCGCACGACCTGCTCGCCGCGGGAACCAACGACATCATGGTCGCAGGCGGCATGGAGTCGATGACCAACGCGCCTTACCTTCTCGCGAAAGCGCGCGGCGGCTACCGCCTTGGACACGGCCAGCTGCTCGACCACATGTTCTACGACGGCCTGGAAGACGCCTACGAAAAAGGGCGGCTGATGGGCAGTTTCGCCGAGGATTGCGCCGCCAAGTACGCTTTCACCCGCGCGGCGCAGGACCAGTTCGCGGTCGCTTCGCTCGAACGCGCGCAGGCGGCGAACAAAAACGGCTGGTTCGCCTGGGAGATCACACCGATGGCGATCAAGGCGGGCAAGGACGAACGTTTCATGGAAATGGACGAGGCGCCGTTCAAAGCCAACTTCGACAAGATTCCCGGGCTCAAGCCCGCGTTCAAAAAAGACGGCACCATCACCGCGGCCAATTCGAGTTCCATATCGGATGGCGGCGCGGCGCTGGTAATGATGCGCCGTTCGATGGCGGAGAAGCTCGGGCTCGCCCCGCTGGCCATCGTCGCCGGGCATAGCACCCATGCGCAGGAGCCCGCCTGGTTCACCACGGCTCCGGTCGGCGCGATCAAGAAGCTCTACGACAAGACCGGCTGGACTGCAGGCAGCGTGGACCTGTACGAAATCAACGAAGCCTTCGCCGTCGTCACCATGGCGGCGATGAAAGAGCATGGCCTGCCGCACGAAAAGGTCAACATTCACGGCGGCGCCTGCGCCCTCGGCCATCCCATCGGCGCTTCCGGCGCGCGCATCCTGGTGACGCTGATCGGCGCCTTGCGCAAGACCGGCGGCAAGCGCGGCGTCGCCAGCCTGTGCATCGGCGGCGGCGAAGCCACCGCCATGGCGATCGAGCTCGCATAGAACGGATTGACCGCGCGATGCCGCTGCCATGATCCTGTCCCAGGAGCACCGGATGCTGCGCGATACCGTGCGGCAGTACGCGCGCGAGCAGCTCGCGCCGAACGCCGCCGCCTGGGACCGCGACGCGCGCTTCCCGAAAGAGGCGCTGAAAGATCTGGCCGCGATGGGGCTGTACGGCATCGCGATTGCCGAGGAATGGGGCGGCGCCGGCATGGACTACACCGCGCTCGCGCTGGCGATCGAGGAAATCGCCGCCGGCGACGGCTCGACCTCGACCATCATCCAGGTGACCAATCTCGCCGCCGGCATCCTCGCCGGCTACGGCAGCGCTGCGCAAAAGGAAAATTACCTCAAACCGCTGGCGCGCGGTGACATGCTCGGCGCCTTCGCTCTCACCGAGCCGCACGCCGGTTCGGATGCCGCGGCGATCCGCACGCGCGCCGCGCGCTCGGGCGAGGGCTGGGTGCTCGACGGGGTAAAACAATTCATCACCTCGGGCAAGCACGCCGATCTCGCCATCGTGTTTGCGCTCACCGACAAGGACGCCGGCAAGAAGGGCATCAGCGCCTTCATCGTGCCGACCGCGACGCCCGGTTACATCGTGTCCCACATCGAGGAGAAGACCGGTCAGCACGCCTCGGACACCGCGCAAATCATGCTCGAAGCGTGCAAGCTTCCAGCGGCAAGCCTGCTCGGCGCCGAGGGCGAGGGCTACCGCATCGCTTTGGCGAACCTCGAATCCGGACGCATCAACGTCGCCGCGCAATCGGTGGGCATGGCGAGCGCCGCGCTCGAGGCGGCGCTCGCCTACGCCAGCGAGCGCATGAGTTTCGGCAAACCGCTGATCGGGCATCAGGCGGTGAGTTTTCGGCTGGCAGACATGGCGACCGCCATCGAAGCCGCGCGGCAGCTCTACCTGCACGCGGCAGCGCTACGCGACCGCGGATTACCCTGCCTGAAGGAAGCCTCGATGGCGAAGCTGTTCGCCACCGAGGCGGCGGAGAAAGTCTGTTCGGATGCGATCCAGATTCACGGCGGCTACGGCTACGTGCACGACTACCCGGTGGAGCGCATCTGGCGCGACGTGCGCGTCACCCAGATCTACGAAGGCGCGAGCGACATCCAGCGCATGGTGATAGGGCGCGCGCTTGCCGCAGGCGGATAGCGAGCCGGGCAATCGGCGCAACTGTCGCGTCTCGCGCCTGTTGAGCTTTCCATATCTCGTGACAATTGCATCTACAGCTATCGTCGTCCCGGCGAAAGCCGGGACCCAGGGCAATCTGGATTCCGGCATGCGCCGGAATGACGGGCGTTTTGTCGTGAATTGTGGAAAGCTCAATAGGCGAAAATACTCGCGTGTGTTTTTGACTGTAGGCAAAAAATCGCGTAACGTGGGGAGGTGTCCGCAGCGTCCCGACCGCGTTACCTCGCCGCCCAGATGCGCGCCGACCTCACGCGCAAGATGGTGTTCGTCGCCGGCCCGCGCCAGGTCGGCAAGACCACGCTCGCGCTCGGCCTGCCGCATGCGCGCTCGGCCTACCTCAACTGGGACGTTGCGTCGCAGCGCGAACGCATCCTACGCGGCGAGCTGCCGCCGGGGCGGCTGTGGATCTTCGACGAGATCCACAAATACCGCCGCTGGCGCAATTACCTGAAGGGCCTCTACGACGGCCGGCCGCGCGGCCAGAAGATCCTGGTCACCGGCAGCGGCCGGCTCGATCTGTACCGCTTCGGCGGCGATTCGCTGCAGGGCCGCTATCACCTGCTGCGGCTGCATCCGTTCTCGGCGGCTGAGCTCGGCATGACACGCCCGGCGCAACTGCTCGAGCTGCTGCGCCTGGGCGGCTTCCCCGAACCGTTTCTCCGCGGCAGCGAGACGCAGGCACGGCGCTGGTCGCGCGAGTACCGCACGCTTCTCGTGCGCGAGGATATCGCGGCGCTCGAGCGTATCCAGGACCTCGGGCACCTGGAGCTGCTCATGCTGCGCCTGCCCGAGCTGGTCGGCTCGCCCTTGTCGGTCAACGCGCTGCGCGAGGACCTGCAGGTAAGCCACAAAGCAGTGCTCAACTGGATCGGCGCGCTGGAGCGCCTGTACGCCGTGTTCCGGCTGGGGCCGTTCGGCGCGCCGCGCATCCGCGCCGTGAAAAAGTCGCAGAAGCACTACCACCTCGACTGGAGCGTGGTTCCCGGCGACGGCGCGCGCTTTGAAAACCTGGTGGCCTGCCATCTGCTGAAGTGGGTGCACTTCGAACAGGACACGAGCGGGCGCGATCTCGAGCTGCGCTACTTCCGCGATATCGACGGCCGCGAAGTCGATTTCGTCGTCGTCGAAGGGCGGCATCCGCTGCTGCTCATCGAGTGCAAGTGGTCCGATGCCGAACCGGACCGCGGCCTGCGCTACCTCAAGGCGCGGTTTCCGCAAGCGGACGCATGGCAATTGTCCGCGGTGGGCACGAAGGACTACCAGACCCCCGAGGGCATTCGTGTCGCGCCGGCCCTGCGGCTGCTCGCGACGCTGGTATGAAGGCACCCGGCCGACGTCAAGGGTAACGGATCTGGTCGAGCGCGACCGCTATGCGAACGTCGTCTGTACGCATCTGCGCCGCCCGCCGGACACGGCCAGCATAGGCAAGCTTCCCTGGTTCATCGAAGGGCTGCGCCGCGGCGGCGTCGGCCCGCTGCTGGCGCGCGATGTCGCGCTCGCTGGTCGCATCCAGGCGGTCCGGATCCAGAAATACCCGAAGAACATAGGCAAAGTCGACGCCGCGTTCGGCGAAGCAGGCGTCGCTCTTGGCGGCGTCCCCTTCGAACTCCCTGGTTCGACTGTAGTTCAATGGCCTACTCCGGTCGAGCGCGATGCATGAACGGCGCACTCCCATCGCGATCATGAAAATGCCAGCCTTGAGCCTGCGCGTGCGGCTGTTGCTGCTGATCCTCACGCTGGCCCCGGGTGTAATATGTAGCGAGATCACGAAAATCCTGATGAGGTCGCAAGGACTCTCATGCCCTTCCGCATTCCCTTCCCGCATAGCATCGGCGCGCGACTCGCCGCGCTGGTTCTGGTCGTGGCGCTGCCGTTGATCGCCTTGATTGCCTACGACTATGCGGCGCAACTTGCCGGCCGCGTCGAGCTTGCCGGAAAATCGGCGCGCGGACGGGCAGGCGCCATTGCGGCTTCGCTCTCCCAGCTGATCGACACCGAACGCGCGCTGCTAGCTGCGCTGGCCGCGCGCCCTTCCCAGCGCCTCGAGCGGCCCGTCACCTGCGACCCGATGATCGCCGAGGCGCGCGCGCTGAATCCCTACCGCGCCAACATCACCGTCACTACCGCCTCCGGCGAGACGGTATGTTCCGCCGTCCCGCTTCCCGTTGGCGTGCCCGTATCGGTAATCGGCCAGGAGTATGCCCAGCGGCTGCTGCGCACCGGCGAGTTTACGGTGGGCGAGCCGTTCAAGGGCTTGATCACCGGGCGTTGGGTGTTGCCGCTCGTTTTTCCACGTCATGACGCCGCCGGCCGGCTGATCGGCTGGGTCGGCGCCCCGCTCGATGCCGAGCGCATCGGAGAGTTCCTGTCCAAGAGCGTCACCGGCGCGGGCGAACTCATCACCGTGGTCTCGCCCCAAGGCCGGGTGATCGCGCGTTCGAGCGATGCCGCCAAGTGGGTGGGCACCGATGTCAGCGGGCGGCCATTCGCGCGGCCGCTTCTCGACGGGACGCTGTCGGTATGGCGCACGTCGGGACTCGACGGGACGGCGCGCATCTGGGGCGTTGCGGACGTTCCGGTCGCGGGCTGGAAGGTGCTCGCGGGTTTTGACGAGACGGCGCTGCTCGCGCCGGTGAATGCCGCGCTGGCGCGCGATAGTCTCCTGACCGCGTTGATCCTTCTGCTGGTGGCCGAACTGTCGCTCCGGATCGGTCGCGGCATCTCCGCTCCGATCCAGGGGCTCTCGCGGATCGCACGCCGCATCGCCGCCGGCGAGCGCAGCCTGCGCGCGCCGCTGACGGGTCCGGCCGAGGTCACCGGCATTGCCCTCGAATTGAACCGCATGCTCGACGCGCTTGACCGATCAAACGCGGAGCGCGAACGCCTGGCGCAGATCATCGAACAGACCAGCGACATGGTTGCGATCAGCGCGGCGGATGGCGCGCTCGTCTACGTCAACCGCGCCGGCCGTGCGCTGCTCGGCCTCGCGCCCGGCGAAAGCCTCGCCGGCGTGAGCACGCGGCAGGTGTATTCGCCCGAGCGCTGGAAGTTCATGCAGGAGGTCGCGCGCGCGTGGCGGAAGCGGGATTGTGGTCGGACGAATCGTTTCTGCTGGCGCACGATGGCCGCAAGATTCCGGTGCTGCAGGTGTTGATCGCGTTGAAAAACAATCGCGGCGAGGTCGCGTTTTTCGCCGGCATTTCTCGCGACATCACCGAGCGCAAGCAGTCCGAGGAGCAAATCCGCCGCCAGCTGGATGAATTGCTGCGCTGGCAGGAACTGATGGTCGGCCGCGAGGAACGCATGCTGCAGCTAAAGGCGGAGGTGAACGAGCTGCTCGCCCACCAGGGCCAACCCGAGCGTTACTCGATCGCGGCCGCATCAACCAAGGACGACAAGTGATGCAGGTACCCGGGCGCATCGGCCAAATGCCGCTGCGGGCGCGCCTGGTCGTGCTGATCCTGCTGGCGTTCGCGCCGGCGCTGGGTCTTGTCGTCTATTCCCACTACGAGCAGCAGCAGTTCCGCCAAGCCGACGTCAGGAACGCCACGATCATCCTTGCCCGCGAGATCGCGGCGAAACACGCGCAGATCGTGGAACGGGCGCGCGAGCTGCTGCTGACGCTGTCCGTCCTGCCGGCGGTGCGCGCGCTCGACGCGAGCAACTGCAGCGCCTTGTTTGCCGAGCTGCTGCCGCGCTATCCGCAATACCTCAATCTGGTCGTGGCGAACGCGGAAGGGGACATTTTCTGCAGTGCGCGGCCGATGGCGCAGCGGGTGAGCGTCAAGGCCGAGCCTTCGTTCACGCGCGCGCTGGAAAACCGCGCTCTCGCCCTGGGAGAGTTCGCCATCAGCAAGATCACCGGGCGGCCGTTCATCGGCGAGGGCTATCCGGTGTTCGGTGCGCGCGGCGAGGCGATTGGCGTCGTCGGCGCGATCCTCAGCGTGGACTGGTTAAACCGGGAGGCGGCAAAAACGTGCTGCCCGCGGGTAATGCACTGAGCGTGGTGGACGCGGCCGGGACCGTGGTGGTGCAGGTTCCGGATGCGGAAAAGTGGGTCGGCAAACAAGTGCGCGACACCCCTGTTTTCCAGGCCCGGCTGCGAGGGGAACCTTACATCGAAGCCATCGGAATCGATGGCGTCTCGCGCATCTACGCCTTAGCCAAGGTCGAAAACGTACCACCGCCCTCGATGTATTACGTCAGCGTGGGGTCCAGCACGGATCAGGCGTATCGCCAGGTCCGCGAGGCCCTCTGGCGCAATGTCCTGCTACTCCTCGCCGTCACCGGTGTCGCGCTCGCAATCGCATGGTACGGAGCCGAGATTTCCGTGATGCGTCAGATCGATCAGTTGGTCGCGACGAGCAAAAAGGTCGCTGCTGGCGATCGCGGCGTGCGCGCCGCCGGCCGGGGCGGCGCTGCGGAAATCCGGTCCCTGGGCCAGAACTTCAACGCCATGCTCGACGCCCTCGATATGAGCGAGCGCCGCTACCGCAAGACGCTGGATAGCGTCCACCTGATCGCCGTGGCGCTGGATCAGCGCGGCAATGTGACCTATTGCAATGATTTCCTGTTGGAGCTGTGCGGATTGCGGCGCGAGGAACTGCTCGGCCGGAACTGGTTCGATGCCGTGCTTCCGAACCCGGCTCCGGTACGGGCGATGTTCGAGCAAGCCATGCGCGAGGGAACTTTTCCGCTGCGCTACGAAAACGAAATCCTCATCCGCCGCGGCGAGCGCCGCCTGATCCATTGGTACAACACCGTCCTGCGCGATGCCGCGGCTCAAGTTCTCGGCAGCGTCAGCCTGGGCGAAGACATCACCGAGCGCGCGCGGCTGGAGGAACGCAATCGCGAGCACCTCGAAAGACTGACGCAAAGTGAAGCGGAAGGCAGGCGGCTGCTGGCGCTGACCGAGAGCTCGCGCGGCGCGCTGCTCAACGCGTTCGAGGATCAGCAACTGGCGGCGAATGCCCTGCGCGAGAGCAGTGCAACGCTCGAAGCGCTGACCCGCCGTCTGCTCGAGGTGCAGGAAACCGAGCGGCGCACGCTCGCGCGCGAGCTGCACGACGAGGTGGGCGGCGTGCTCACCGCGGTGAAGCTCAACCTGCAGTCGCTGCGCCGGATGCCGGCGGGCGCTTCGGGCGAGGCGGCGATTGCCGACGGTCTGGCGCTGGTCGATGGCGCGATCCAGGCGGTGCGCTCGCTGTCGCTCGAGCTGCGCCCGGCGGTGCTCGACGACCTCGGCCTGATCCCGGCGCTCAAGTGGTACTGCGAGCGCCAGGCGCAGCGCGCGGGCATTCCGATCGAGCTGGCGCTGGCCGCGATCGACCTGAAATCCGTGCCGCAACTGGAGGGCGTCTGCTTTCGCATCGTGCAGGAAGCGCTGACGAACGCCCTGCGCCACACGCACGCGCGCCGAATCCAGGTGGCGTTGCGCCGTGACGACGGCCGGTTCGTGCTCGAGGTCGCCGATGACGGCGGCGGCTTCGACGTGGCGGCAGCGCGCAAACGAGGGCTCGCGGGCGAGAGCAGCGGTCTCCTCGGCATGGAAGAGCGCGTGAAGCTGCTCGGCGGGCGGTTCGACATCGACTCCGCGCCCGGCGCGGGCACCCGTATCACGGTGGTGTTTGCTATGCCCGAAGGTGGATTCGGTTGATGCGTACGCGCATCGTGCTTGCCGACGACCACGCGCTGGTGCGCGAAGGCGTGCGCTTGCCCGAATGACGCGTACGCCGCCAAAACCCTACGCAGGCACAGTGGCGTTTGGTAGCACTTTATGCAATACTGCCGGCGATGAGAAAACGCCGTTTCTGGCTTGAATCTCTCGACGCGGCGTGGCGCCGGCGCTCGGTCGTCTGGCTGTCGGGGGTGCGGCGCTCGGGCAAGACCACGCTTGCGCAAGCGCTGCCCGGCGCCGAGTACTTCGACTGCGAGCTGCCGCGGGTACGGCGCGAGCTCGCCGATCCCGAGGCGTTTCTTGCCGGGCTGCGCGGCAAGCCGGTAGTGCTCGACGAGATCCACCGGCTCGGCGACCCCGCCCAGTTGCTCAAGATCGCGGCCGACCACTTCCCGGGCACCCGCGTGCTCGCCACCGGCTCCTCGACGCTCGGCGCCTCGCGTAAATTCCGCGACACCCTGGCCGGCCGCAAGGCGGAGGTGTGGCTGACGCCGATGATGACGGCGGACCTCGCCGACTTCAATGCGCCCGATCTCAAGCACCGCCTGCTGCGCGGCGGCCTGCCGCCCTTTTTTCTCGCCGCTTCCTTCCCCGAGCGCGATTTTCAGGAATGGATGGACGCCTATTGGGCGAAGGACATCCAGGAGCTGTTCCGGCTGGAGCGGCGCCATTCCTTCCAGCGCTTCGCCGAGCTGCTGTTCGTCCAGAGCGGCGGCATGTTCGAGGCGACCGGTTTCGCGCGCGACTGCGAGGTGAGCCGCACCACGATCGTGAATTACCTCGCCGTGCTCGAGGCCACTTTCGTCGTGCACGTGCTCAAACCGTTCAGCGCCCGCCGCGCGACCGAAATCATCGCCGCACCCAAGGTGTACGCGTTCGATTCGGGCTTCGTCTGCCATTACCGCGGTTGGGACGCGCTGCGCAACGACGATCTGGGCGTGCTGTGGGAGCATTTCGTGCTGAACGAGTTGCATGCCCGGCTGCAGACGCGGGACATCCGCTACTGGCGGGACAAGCGCCAGCATGAAATCGATTTCGTGTTCCAGCGACGCGGCAAGCCAGCGGCGGCGATCGAGTGCAAGTGGTCGGCCGGGGAGTTCGAAGCGCGCAACCTCGTCGCGTTCCGCCAGGCGCACCCGCGCGGGGACAACTTTGTCGTCGCCCGCGATATCCAGCGTCCTTATCGCCGCTCGGTGGCGGGCGTGGACGTTCAATTCGTCAACCTCGATAGCCTGATCGCGCGGCTCGGGCGCTGAGCGCACGGACCGCCGCGCGCCGGCGTGGTTGCATATCGGTTCACGCGACCGTAAAGTAAGCAACATGACCTCGACGCCGCACGCCAAAATCATCATGCCGGACAACGCCACGCGATTCCAACTTGCGCATCGCATCAGGGCAGAGTTTTCCCTGCCCGAAAGCGGATTCGGCTGATGCGCACGCGCATCGTGCTCGCCGACGACCACGCCCTGGTGCGCCAGGGTTTCAGGGCGCTGCTCGGTGCGATTGCCGATTTCGAGGTGGTGGGCGAGGCCGCCAACGGGCGCGAGGCGCTCCGGCTGATCCGCGCGCTCGCACCCGAGGTCGCGCTGATGGACATCTCGATGCCCGAGTTGAATGGCCTCGACGCCACCGCGCACGCGCTGCGCGAGCAGCCGCAATTGAAGGTGATCATCATCTCGATGCACGCCACCGAGGCCTACGTGCTCGAGGCGCTGCGCGCCGGCGCCGCCGGCTACCTGCTGAAGGATGCCGACGCCGGCGAGTTGGAGCGCGCGATCCGCGCGGTCGCGCGCGGCGAGCGCTATCTCACGCCATCGGTATCGCACCATGTGATCGAGCGCTTCATGCGCGCCGAGCGCGGCGAGACGGTCTCCGAGGCGGAAGCGCTCAGCCCGCGTCATCGCGAGGTGTTGCAACTGATCGCCGAGGGCAAGAGCACGCGTGAGATCGCCGCGCGACTCAACCTTTCGGTGAAGACCATCGAGACGCACCGCGCGCAACTGATGCAGCGGCTGGACATTTTCGATGTCGCCGGACTGACCCGTTACGCCCTCCGGATCGGACTGATCGACCCGGAGCGCTGAGCCGGGGATGACTGCGCCACAATGCCGGTCCCGGATTCCGCTACGCTTCATCCGTTCCGCCTTTTCAGCGGCTCCGCCAAGGGCTTTACAGATTGAAAGTACCATCTTCAAAGTGTAAGATGGCGCCATGCTACTCATTCCTCGCGACGCAACTACTGCCCTGCGCCGGCTGGCGCGGGGCTTCCCCGTGGTGGCGGTCACCGGGCCGCGGCAGTCCGGCAAGACGACCCTGGTGCGAGCAACCTTTCCCGGCAAGGCGTACGTGTCGCTCGAGGATCCGGACGAGCGCGCGCTCGCGCTCGAGGACCCACGCGCCTTCCTCGGCCGTTTTTCGCGCGGCGCCATTCTCGACGAGGTCCAACGCGCCCCCGAGCTGTTCTCGTACCTGCAGACGCGGGTGGACGAACGGCGTTCGGCCGGGCAATTCGTGCTCACCGGTTCGCAACAGTTCGGACTGATGGCCAACATCACCCAGTCGCTCGCGGGACGGGTCGGGCTGCTGCACTTGCTGCCATTCGCGCTCTCCGAATTGAAGACGCCGGGACGACTCGAAGCCTCCCTGTCCAGGGCCCTGCTCCGCGGCCTGTATCCGCCTGTGGTTGCGCGCCGCGTCGCGCCGTCGCAGTGGTACGCAAGCTACGTCGCAACCTACGTCGAACGCGATGTGCGTCAGGTGGCCGCGATCGCCGATCTCACGGCATTCCGGCGCTTTCTCAGGATGTGCGCGGCCCGCTGCGGACAACTTCTCAACCTGTCCAACCTGGCGAACGACTGCGGCATTTCGCACGTAACCGCGCGCGCGTGGCTGACCGCGCTCGAAGCGAGCTACATCGTGCACCTGCTCCCGCCTTATCACGTCAACTTCGGCAAGCGTCTGGTCAAGACACCGAAGCTCTACTTTTACGATACCGGGCTCGCCGCCTACCTTCTGGATATCCGCGACTCGCGGCAGCTGGAAACACATCCCGCGCGCGGTGCGCTGTTCGAGTCGCTGCTGGTGTCCGAATGGCTCAAGCACCGCTTCAATCAGGCACTGCCGGCGAATGCATTTTTCTGGCGCGACAATGTCGGCAACGAAATCGATCTCCTGCTCGATCATGGCCGCAGCCTGCAGCCGGTCGAAATGAAATCCGGCCAGACCCCAAGCGGCGATTACTTCGGCACGCTGCGCAAGTGGCTCGCCTGGGCCGGGCCGCGCGCGCGCCGCCCCGCCGTCGTATATGGAGGCAGCCGCACGATGGAGGTCGATGGCGTGCGCTTACTCGGATGGCGCGAATGGCCGGAGGGCGCGGCAGGGCGATCCGCCGCCGCGAGGCGCAGCGTCAGGTAGTCGGCGCTGCGCGCATAGCACCCACGCCACCGGCCCGGCGAAGTGACCAGCGTTCCCGATCTAATCCCTGATCCGATTTCGCCCGAGTTCCTTCGCTTCATAAAGC
>Ga0315281_10004409_pt1 | contig 20426 bp, 17 predicted proteins | sample YL17G07_0_MG_FD_204540 | JGI IMG/M metagenome (GOLD analysis project Ga0315281, IMG submission 204540) | Sediment microbial communities from Yellowstone Lake, YNP, Wyoming, USA - YL17G07_0 | ecosystem: Environmental > Aquatic > Freshwater > Lake > Sediment | place: USA: Wyoming | collected...
GCGGACTGTTGCGCTGGTTGCTGCTGCCTGTGCGCCTCAACATCGCCATGTTTCAGGCGTTGCGCATACTGCGCCGCATCAAGCCGAATGCAGTACTGGCCATGGGCGGCTTTGCGTCCGGCCCCGGCAGTCTGATGACAAGTGCATTGCGGATTCCGCTCCTGATCCATGAACAGAACGCGGTCGCCGGACTTACCAACCGCTGGCTTGTTAAGATCGCCGATGTCGTGATGGCCGGCTTCCCCGCGGCATTTGGCAAACGCCGCGGAGTGCGCGTGGTCGGCAACCCGGTGCGGCAGGAAATCATCGCGTTGCCCACTCCGGAATCGCGTCTCGCGCAGCACACCGGGCGTTTGCGTTTGTTGATTATTGGCGGCAGCCAGGGCGCGCAAGTGTTCAATCGAGTCGTGCCCGAGGCCGTGCGTGCGCTACCCGAGGCAGTTCGCCCGCAGGTATGGCACCAGACCGGTAAACGCGACGAAGAAAATGTGACTGCCGCCTATCGCAGTTTTCTGCCAGATACCAAGGTCGCCGCCTTCATCGAGGATATGGCCGCCGCCTATGACTGGGCAGATGTGGTGGTCTGCCGCGCCGGCGCCATGACCATCGCCGAACTGGCTGCGGCCGGTGTCGCTGCGATTCTCGTGCCGTTTCCGCAGGCTGCGGATGATCACCAGACTGCGAACGCGCGCTTTCTCGAGTCGCGCGACGCCGCGGTGCTGCTGCCGCAGCCGGAATTTACGGTTGCGCGCCTTGTCGAATTGCTGACCAGTATTGGCGCGAATCGCGCGTTGTTTCTGCGTCAGGCCATAAACGCGCGTGCCTGTGCGACCACCAATGCCACCGAGACCGTAGCGCAACTTTGCCTGGAGGCGGCCCATGCGTAACTGGGTGAAGCGCGTGCATTTCGTTGGCATCGGCGGTGTCGGCATGTGCGGCATTGCCGAGGTGCTGCACAACCTCGAATTCAGCGTGTCCGGCTCGGATACCGCCGAGAATGCCAACACCAAGCGCCTGGCCGGTCTTGGTATCCGCGTGACCATTGGCCATGCCGCGGCGCATATTGCCGGCGCGGACGTGGTGGTTATCTCCTCGGCGGTGAAGGATACGAACCCCGAGGTACAGGCAGCGCACGCCGCGAAGATCCCGGTAATCCCGCGTGCCGAAATGCTGGCCGAGTTGATGCGCCTGCAACATGGCATTGCCATCGCCGGCACACACGGCAAGACCACGACCACGAGCCTGGCAGCGAGCGTGCTGGCGCAAGGCGGACTCGATCCGACGTTTGTGATCGGCGGGCGACTCAATAGCGCCGGCACCAACGCGCGCCTCGGGCGCGGCGAGTATCTGGTGGCCGAGGCCGATGAAAGCGATGCTTCGTTTTTGCACCTGCAGCCATTCATGGCCGTGGTAACGAATATCGACGCCGATCACATGGAGACCTACGGTGGTGACTTCAGTCGCCTGAAGCAGGCCTTTATCGACTTCCTGCACAACCTGCCGTTCTACGGACTTGCGATTTTGTGCATTGACGATGAGAACGTACGCGAAATTCTGCCGCGTGTGCACAAGCCGATTCGCACCTATGGCACCGGTGCGGATGCCGATGTGCGTGCTACCGACATCACTCAGGATGGCATGCAGATGCACTTTAACGTGACCATCGGCAAGCAGGGCAGGCTGATTCCCGTCATCCTGAACCAGCCAGGCCGGCACAACGTATTGAATGCGCTGGCGGCGATTACGGTGGCGAACGAACTCAATGTCCCGGAAGCAGCGATTCGTGAGGGGCTGGCCAGCTTTGGCGGCATCGGTCGGCGTTTCCAGGTAAACGGGCGCATGCCCGTCGCCGGCGGCGATGTTCTGCTGGTGGACGACTATGGTCATCACCCACGCGAGCTTGCGGCCACCATTCAGGCGGCGCGCGGCGGCTGGCCGACGCGGCGACTGGTGGTTGCGTTCCAGCCGCATCGTTATACGCGCACACGCGACCTGATCGACGACTTCAGCGCGGTGCTGGCGGGTTGCGATACGCTGTTGATTACCGAGGTGTACGCCGCCGGTGAGACGCCGATCAGCGGCGCCGACGGACGCGCATTGTGTCGCGCGATCCGCGCGCGTGGCGGCAATCCGGTGTTCGTCGAGAAGATCAGCGACTTGCCTGCCCTGCTTGCCGAAACCTTGCGTGCCAATGACATGTTGCTGACCCTTGGCGCCGGCAACATCGGCCAGGTCGCGGCGGGCCTCGCACAGCAGCCGGGGGAGAAGAAATGATGGCCGCGAGCAAAAACGACAGCGGACCACGCGGCGTGCTCAAGCGCCACGAATCACTCAGCAAGCACACCAGTTGGCGTGTCGGCGGCCCGGCGGATTGTTTCTATGAGCCAGCAGGTGTGGAGGATTTGTCGGCATTTCTCAAGACACTGCCGGAGAATGAGCCACTCTTCTGGATCGGACTCGGCAGCAATCTCCTGGTGCGCGATGGTGGTGTGCGCGGCACGGTGATTATGCTGAGCGGCAAGCTCAGCGCATTGGAGCGCATCGACGCCAGCACGGTGCGCGCCGAGGCCGGCGTGGCCAGTGCCAAGCTCGCACGTTTCAGCGTGCAACAAGGCCTGCGCGGCGCAGAATTTCTTGCCGGAGTGCCGGGCACAGTCGGCGGTGCTCTGGCCATGAATGCCGGTGCTTTCGGTGGCGAAACCTGGAGTGTCGTGACCGCAGTTGAGACCATGGACCATGCGGGTCAAATGCGCACGCGCCTGCCGTCCGACTACCAGATTGGTTATCGCTCGGTGCAGGGGCCGGTCGGTGAGTGGTTCATCGCTGGACATTTCGGGCTTGCACCCGGGGACGAAGTGGAAGGCCAAGCGCTGATCAAATCACTGCTTGCCAAACGCGGCGCCACTCAGCCCACGCAATGGCCGAACGCCGGCTCGGTATTCCGTAACCCGCCTGGCGACTTCAGCGCACGCCTGATTGAGCATACCGGTCTGAAAGGATTCTGCATCGGTGGTGCCTGCGTGTCCGAGCTGCATGCCAATTTTATTATCAATACCGGCGACGCTACCGCTGTGGACATTGAGTCACTCATTGAAGCGGTACGTGACAAGGTATATGCCGCGCAGGGCGTCAAGCTGGAAGCGGAAGTACGCATTATTGGAGACAAGGCGTGAGCACGAAACATTTCGGTAAGGTGGCAGTGCTTCTGGGCGGACGTTCCGCCGAACGCGAAATCTCGCTGCTGAGCGGCAACGCCGTGTTGGCGGCGCTCCAGCGCCAGGGCGTGGATGCGCATGCCTTCGATCCAGCCAACCGGCCGCTCGAGGACCTCAAGCACGAAGGTTACGCGCGCGCCCATATCGCGCTGCACGGTCGTTACGGCGAGGACGGAACGGTGCAAGGCGCGCTCGAGTTGCTCGGCATTCCGTACACCGGCAGTGGCGTGATGGCGTCCGCAGTCGCGATGGACAAGTGGCGCACCAAACTCATCTGGCAGGCAGTGGGTATTCCAACACCGCGCTATGCGGTGCTGGAAGCGAGCAGCGATTGCACGGCGGTGGCGAAGGAACTTGGGTTACCGCTTATCGTGAAGCCGGCACGCGAAGGTTCGACGATTGGTTTGAGCAAGGTGACGGACGCAAAACGTCTGTCCGAGGCCTATGCGCTGGCGGCAAAGAGTGATGCGTTGGTACTGGCGGAGGAATTTATTGAAGGCATGGAACTTACTGCGGCGATTCTGGGCGATGTCCCGTTGCCGCTGGTGCGTATTCAGCCACCCGGGTTGTACGACTATCAGGCCAAGTATTTTTCCGACGAGACAAAATATTTCTGTCCAAGCGGTCTTCCAACGGCACAGGAAAAGACAATTCAGGAATTGGCGCTCAAGGCCTATCGCATCATCGGTTGTCAGGGGTGGGGGCGGGTGGATGTGATGCTGTCGAAGGAAGGCAGGCCGTCGCTTCTCGAAGTGAATACCTCGCCGGGTATGACCGGCCACAGCCTGGTGCCGATGGCGGCGAAGCAGGCGGGTTTGAGTTTTGACGACCTCTGTCTACAAATTCTGGAAACCAGCCGGGAGCGTAACCATGTCGTCGCTTGAGGCACTGCAACTGCATCTTGTCGAGCGCCCCTGGCGTGCCGGGCTATATGCCTTCGGTGTGCTTGCATTTGCGACGCTCGTATTACTTGCGACGGACACCGTACTGCGACCGGAAAGCTTCGCAGTGCGCAGCTTGAGTTTCGAGGGTGAATTCCATCAAGTGGATCAACAGGCACTGACCGCAGCAGTCATGGAGTCGGTACGTGGAAATTTTTTCCTGCTTGATCTCGACGTTATCCGCGAACATGCCCGCACTGTGCCTTGGGTGCATGAGGTGACGGTAAGACGCCGCTGGCCGGATGGTGTGCACATTCGCTTCAGCGAGCAACAGCTTGCGGCGCGTTGGGGAAAGAACGGTTGGGTCAATGTGCAGGGTGAGTACGTGAACCTGCAGCGACGCGAGGGCCCGGCCGGCCTGCCGCTGCTTACTGGCCCGGATGGCATGCAGCAGCGCGTGCTGGAGCACTACCGCAGTCTCAACGAAATACTGGCGCCGGTGCAGCTACAGGTTGCCGCGCTCACGCTGACCGACCGGCATTCCTGGAACATTGTGCTGCACAACGGTCTGGTGTTGACGCTTGGTCGCGAAGAACCGGAGTTGAAAGTTGAACGGTTCGCGCGCGTCTATCCGCGCGCGCTCGCTGCCCAGGTGTCGAGGGTAAAGCGTGTGGACTTGCGTTACACCAATGGTTTTTCCGTGGACTGGGTGAATCACGCGGGTGCACCACGCGCTTCGGAAATCATGGCAACCGGATTGAAAGAGGGTTAAGGCATGTCAAAGAAAGGTGATGAAAATCTGGTTGTGGGTCTCGACATCGGAACCTCCAAGGTGCTGGCGATCGTGGGCGAGGTCACAGCTACTGGCGAAGTGGAAGTAATTGGTGTCGGGCACCATCCGTCGCGCGGCATGAAGAAGGGGGTGGTGGTCAACATCGAATCCACGGTGCAATCAATCCAGCGTGCTGTGGAGGAGGCCGAGCTCATGGCCGGCTGTCAGATCCGTTCGGTGTATGCCGGTATCGCCGGCTCTCACATCCGCTCCATCAATTCACACGGCACGGTTGCGATCAAGGACAAGGAAGTCGGTCCGAATGATGTAGATCGGGTGATTGAGTCGGCCCGCGCCCTTGCTATTCCTGCGGACCAGAAGGTTCTGCACGTATTGCCGCAGGAATTCATTATCGACGGCCAGGAAGGCATCCGCGAGCCGATCGGCATGAGCGGCGTGCGCCTGGAGGCCAAGGTGCACATTGTCACCGGTGCGGTGAGTGCGGCACAGAACATCGTGAAGTGTGTGCGTCGCTGCGGCCTGGAGATCGATGACATCATTCTCGAACAGCTTGCCTCCAGCCTGTCGGTACTTACTGAGGACGAGAAGGAGCTGGGCGTGTGCATGGTGGACATTGGCGGTGGCACCACCGACATCTCAGTGTTTACTGAAGGTGCGATTCGCCATACGAGCGTGATTCCGATCGCCGGTGACCAGGTGACCAACGATATCGCTGTAGCGTTACGCACCCCCACGGCCAATGCCGAGGAGATCAAGAAGAAATATGGTTGCGCACTGACCCAGCTTGCTACCAGCGATGAAAGCATTGAGGTCCCGAGTGTCGGCGACCGTCCGCCGCGCAAGCTGGCGCGCCAGACGCTCGCCGAAGTAATCGAACCGCGTATCGAGGAGCTGTATGGTCTGGTGCTCGCAGAACTGCGACGCAGTGGTTTCGAAGATGTGATCGGCAGCGGTATCGTGCTGACCGGTGGCAGCGCCAAGATGGAGGGCATGATCGATCTGGCCGAAGAAGTGTTCCACATGCCGGTGCGGCTTGGTATCCCGCAGGGCGTGGGCGGTTTAAGTGGTGTGGTGCACAACCCGATCTATGCCACGGGTGTGGGGCTGGTGCTGTTCGGAGCCAAGGCGCGCAGCGGTAACCACTATGGGCTCGTCACGCAATCGTCGTCGATTGGCATCAAGGGCGTGGTAGGCAAGATGAAGGGCTGGTTCCAGGGGAATTTCTAGCAGGGCGGGCGGAAAGAAAACAATCAATTACTCATTCTTTAAGGAGACACCACCATGTTTGAATTAATGGATAGCTACGGCGAGCAAGCCGTTATTAAGGTGATCGGTGTCGGTGGCGGCGGCGGCAATGCCGTCGAACACATGGTCAATGCAAAACTCGAAGGCGTGGAGTTCATTGTCGCCAATACCGACGCGCAGGCCCTCAAGCGGACTGGTGCTCGCACCATTCTGCAGTTAGGCACCAATCTGACCAAGGGGCTCGGCGCCGGAGCCGATCCGGCAGTTGGCCGGCAAGCGGCCGTTGAGGATCGCGAGCGCATCGCTGAAGCCCTGCAAGGTGCGGATATGGTGTTTATCACCGCCGGAATGGGCGGTGGTACCGGCACCGGCGCGGCGCCGATTGTGGCACAGGTGGCCAAGGATCTCGGTATTCTCACGGTCGCGGTGGTGACCAAGCCGTTTCCGTTTGAAGGCAAGAAGCGTATGGCCATTGCCGAGCAGGGCATCAAGGAGCTGGGTGAATTCGTGGATTCCATTATCACCATTCCGAACGAGAAATTACTGAGCGTGGTTGGTAAGGGCGCGAGCCTGCTGGATGCTTTCAGCAAGGCGAATGAAGTATTGCAGGGTGCCGTGCAGGGTATTGCCGAGCTGATTACCCGTCCGGGCCTTATTAATGTTGATTTTGCTGATGTGCGTACCGTTATGTCCGAGATGGGCATGGCCGTAATGGGTTCGGCGACTGCCAGCGGTGAGAACCGGGCTATGGACGCAGCGCGCGCGGCTGTGTCGAGTCCATTGCTCGAAGATATTAATATTTCCGGGGCGCGCGGCATCCTGGTGAATGTCACGGCCGGCCGGGATCTCTCGATTGGCGAGTTCGAGGAAGTTGGCAACACCGTTAAGGAGTACGCGGCTGAAGACGCGACGGTTGTGATTGGCACGGTGATCGATCCGGACATGCATAATGAGATGCGCGTCACCGTCGTGGCCACAGGTCTGGGGATACGTGAAAAACGGCCACAGCCTTACAAAATCATTAAAACCGGAACCGGAACAACGGATTACGAACAACTTGATACCCCGACGGTGATTCGGAATAGACGTGTCACAGCAGATTTACGCGGGGCTTCCGATGGTGGGATCGAATATCTCGATATCCCGGCATTTTTACGCAAACAGGCAGATTAGTTGACTAAATAAGTAAACTATAAAGCTGAGCGGTAGCCTTAATAGATATAGTTATATTTGGAATATGTCCAAATAGGCTGGCCGTTTATCGGTTTTGGCTGACCGATTGCACTGAAATTCAGCTATAAACTGGACAGGGGTCAGCAATTAACCTTTAATATAGGGAACCAGCGGTACCAATACAGCCCCGGGCGCTAAGGGAGTGGACTTCTTGCCCCGGGATTTAGTGTTGCGTAAAGAATTACTGAAACCACGACAATAGACATTAGATACGGATTCGCATGATCAAGCAACGGACCCTCAAGAATGCCATCCGCGCCACAGGCGTGGGTCTGCATACTGGCGAGAAGGTCTATTTGACGTTGCGGCCAGCAGCTGTCGGCAGCGGTATCGTATTCCGGCGCGTGGATCTTGCTGAACCTGTTGAGATCAAGGCCGACCCCGAGAATGTTACGGACACGCGCATGTCCACGACGCTCGAAAAGAACGGCGCCAAAATTTCTACTGTTGAACACCTGATGGCGGCGTTTGCGGGACTGGGTATTGATAATGCCTATGTTGACGTGACGGCGCCAGAAGTGCCAATCATGGACGGTAGCGCCGGACCCTTCGTGTTTCTGCTGCAGTCTGCCGGTATCGAGGAACAGGTTTCGCCCAAGCAGTTCATCCGCATCAAGAAACCGGTACGCGTCGAAGACGGCGACAAGTGGGTGCAGTTCGAACCGTGGGACGGTTTCAAAGTATCTTTCGGTATTGATTTTGACCACCCCAGTCTGCGTCGGTCCACACAGACTGCCTGCGTGGATTTTTCCACGACCTCATTCGTAAAGGAAGTGAGCCGTGCCCGCACGTTTGGTTTTATGCGTGATCTCGAGATGTTGCGCTCGGCAGGTCTGGCGCGTGGCGGCGGGATGGACAATGCCATCGTCATGGACAATTTCCGCGTCCTGAATGATGACGGGTTGCGTTACGAGGATGAATTCGTCAAACACAAGGTGCTGGATGCAATCGGCGACCTGTATTTGCTTGGCCACCCGTTGATCGGTGCATTCAGCGGCCACAAGTCTGGTCATGCGCTGAACAACCGTATTTTACGCACCCTGATGGCCGATCAGGATGCCTGGGAACTTGTTTCCTATGAAGAATCGGACAAGGCGGCTATCTCCTTCATGCGTGCGGTACCGACGGTATGAACTTAATCCTGGTTCCGCACAGCGCTGGCCGCGGCCATAACATCAGTCTGAGCCCTGCCCAGCTTTTTGTACTGGCGCTGGTGGTGCTGGTGGGTTTACCGCTTCTGATTGGGGCCGTGTCTTACAAGATATCGGCCTACCTCGACCCGACAACCGGAACTCGTGAGCCGGAGTATATCCAACGGCAGGCAGCGCTGCTCACGAACGAACGTCAGGAGATTGAGCAAACTCGTCGTGATGCAGAACTGCATCTCAATGCTTTGGCTCAGCGTCTCGGCCATATGCAGGCAGAACTGCTGAGGTTGAATGCCCTTGGCCAGAGACTGGCGCGCATGGGTGGTCTCGACAAACGTGAATTCGATTTTTCGGAAGGACCTGCGCTGGGTGGTCCGGAGCCGGCCCGAGGATCAGCATCCATGTCGGTACCGGATTTTCTCAAGACGCTCGACAGGGTGTCCGGCCAGATCGAAAGGAAATCGGAACGGCTCGCTGCGCTGGAAAGCTCATTGCTCGACAAACAGCTGAAGGCCGCCGTGTACCCGGCCGGCTGGCCTACAGAGGGCGGCTGGGTGTCCTCCGGTTTCGGGCAGCGATCCGATCCGTTTACCGGTCGCACCGCAATCCACGAAGGTGTGGATATCGCCAGCCGTTTCGGCTCAACGATTAAGGCCATGGGCGGTGGCGTGGTGACGTATGCCGGAGACAAGGAAGGCTACGGGTGTACCGTCGAAATCAATCACGGTAACGGCTATTCCACTCGTTATGCACACTGCAAGTCTGCGCTGGTGCGGGTCGGCGACCGCGTCACCAAGGGCCAGGGCGTGGCACTGGTGGGGACAACCGGACGCTCCACGGGCCCGCACCTGCATTTTGAGGTGCTGCGTGACGGCAAAGCAGTCAATCCTGGCGCCTACCTGCAGTCTGCGTCGTAACCATCCCCGGCACGGCCGGTCTGTCTATTCAAGTCGCGGCACTTTTCCTTCATAATCACACCTTTGCTGGCCGTAGGCCCTGCTTTTGGTAGGGGCGGCCGGTTTGCGGTCATCATATTGCCTCAGGACTGATCTCATTCTCATGGTAGTGAACTTACTCAAGAAGTTTATCGGCGACCGCAATACACGCTTGATCCGGCAGCTGCGAGGTCAGGTAACGCGCATCAATGATCTGGAACCGCAGATGGCGGCGCTCACGGATACGACGCTCGGCGCCAAGACCGTCGAATTCCGGCAACGCTTGGAGCACGGTGAGCCACTGGATACGCTGTTGCCCGAATCGTTCGCCGTGGTGCGCGAAGCCGCCAAGCGCACGCTAGGCATGCGCCACTTCGACGTTCAGCTTATTGGCGGTATGGTGCTGAACTCGGGCCGGATCTCCGAGATGCGTACCGGCGAAGGAAAAACCCTGGTGGCGACTCTGGCCGTCTATCTGAATGCATTGACTGGTAAGGGTGTGCACGTGGTTACGGTGAATGACTATCTCGCCCGCCGCGATGCCGCCTGGATGGGCAAGGTCTACAATTTTCTCGGCCTGACGGTTGGTGTGGTGGTGTCTGGCCAGGACAGTGAGACCAAGCGTGCCGCTTACGCCGCCGACATCACCTATGGCACCAACAACGAGTACGGTTTTGACTACTTGCGCGACAACATGGCATTCCGCTCCGCGGATCGCGTGCAGCGCGGGCTCAACTTTGCGGTTGTGGATGAAGTAGATTCTATTCTGGTTGATGAGGCGCGCACGCCGCTGATTATCTCCGGCCCGACCGAGGAGAATACTGATCTCTATTACAAGATCAATGCCATTATTCCCAGTCTCTCCCGCCAGGCAATAGAAGAAGGTCCGGGCGACTACAGCGTTGACGAGAAGAGCCGCCAGGCCTTTTTGACCGAGTCCGGACACGAGACGGCCGAAAAACTGCTGATGCGTGCCGGACTGCTGGAGACAGGCAGCAATCTGTACGATATCGCCAACATCAGCCTACTGCATCACCTGAACGCCGCGTTGCGCGCCCATGCACTGTTCCGGCGCGAGGTTGACTACATCGTCAAGGACAACGAAGTCATTATTGTCGATGAGTTTACCGGGCGCATGATGACCGGAAGGCGCTGGTCAGACGGACTGCACCAGGCCGTCGAGGCAAAAGAGGGCGTGCATATCCAGAACGAAAATCAGACGCTGGCTTCGATCACCTTCCAGAACTATTTCCGTCTGTACAAGAAACTCTCCGGCATGACCGGCACCGCCGATACCGAGGCCTATGAGTTCCAGCACATCTACGGGCTGGAGGTTGTGGTAGTCCCGACCCACCGGCCCATGATCCGTCAGGACATGGGCGACCAGGTTTATCGCACTGGTACCGAGAAGAATGCCGCGATCCTCGCAGATATCCGTGACTGTCACAAACGTGGTCAGCCAGTGCTGGTCGGCACGACTTCGATCGAGGCTTCCGAGACGCTCGCGAAGCTCCTGCAGAAGGAAAAAATTACGCATCAGGTTTTGAATGCCAAGCACCACGAGCGCGAAGCGCAAATCGTGGCGGAGGCGGGGCGTCCGGGTGGCGTGACCATTGCCACCAACATGGCCGGTCGCGGTACCGACATTGTGCTGGGCGGAAATATGGAAATGGAGCTTGCGGCGGCTGAAGGTGACCAGGCCAAACAACAGAAGATTCGCGACGACTGGAAAGGCCGACACGACCAGGTGCTGGGAGCGGGTGGCCTGCATGTGATTGGTACCGAGCGTCACGAGTCGCGTCGTATCGACAACCAGCTGCGCGGCCGTTCCGGGCGCCAGGGCGACCCGGGTTCGACCCGCTTCTACCTGTCGCTCGAAGACAGCCTGTTGCGTATTTTCGGTTCCGAGCGCTTGTCCGGCCTCATGCAGCGACTGGGTATGCAGGAGGGCGAAGCGATCGAGCACCCGTGGGTAACGCGCGCCATCGAAAACGCCCAACGCAAAGTAGAAGGTCGCAACTTCGATATCCGCAAACAATTGCTTGAGTACGACGACGTCGCCAACGATCAGCGCAAGGTGATCTACGAACAGCGCAATCGTTTGATGGAGGTGGACGATATCTCCGAGAGTATTCAGGCCATCCGCGCCGGAGTTGTGGACAGCGTCATCAACGTGTTCATCCCGCCAGAGAGTATTGCCGAACAGTGGGATGTGCGCGGACTGGAGGAGAATATCGAGCGTGAGTTCGGCCTGAAGTTGCCGATGCAGCGATGGCTGAGTGAGGAGGTCAGCCTGGATGAGTCCGGGCTGCGCGCGCGGGTGATTTCTGAGTTCGAGCAGGCACATGTCGCCAAGGCTGCCCACACGGGCGCTGATGTCATGCGCCATTTTGAAAAGGCGGTGATGTTGCAGGTGCTCGACTCACAGTGGAAAGACCATCTTGCGGCCATGGACCATTTGCGCCAGGGCATTCACTTGCGTGGTTATGCACAGAAGAACCCGAAAGAGGAATACAAGCGCGAGGCTTTTCAACTTTTTTCCGATATGCTGGATCGCATCAAACATGAGGTGATCAGTCTTATTACGCGCGTGCAGATTCGCGAAGAGCAGGATGTCGAAGCGTTGGAGGCGCAGAGGCAGACACCGTCGAGCGTGCGCTATGAGCATCCCTCGGCGGCCGGTAGTGATACCGGGACTGAGGCAGAATCGGCTGATACCCAAACCATGACGCGCCAAGGTCCGAAGATCGGACGTAATGCCGCGTGTCCGTGTGGTTCAGGTAAAAAATACAAACAGTGTCACGGCCGGCTGGCATAACGGCAGGGTCGAGGTGCAAGTGGCGAGAGGCCGTGGCGTGAGATAGACTGCACGAATCTCGCTCCTCGTATCTCATCACTGACTCTATGGCCGTCAATCTTCCTCCACTTTCTGAACTGTATCCGGTGCCAGGCATACGTCTGGGCACGAACCGCGCGCAGATCCGCAAGAAGGATCGACGCGACCTGGTCGTGATTGAGTGCGCGCCTGGCACGCAGGCCGCCGCTGTATTCACACAAAACCGGTTCTGCGCGGCGCCGGTTATCGTGGCGCGCGGGCACATTAGCCTGAAAGCGCCGCGGGCCCTGCTGATCAACACTGGTTTCGCCAATGCCGGCACAGGCGCTGATGGCCTGGACGATGCGCAGAGCAGCTGTGCGGCGCTCGCGGCAGGACTCGGGTGTGCGCCGAATGAGGTGCTGCCATTTTCAACGGGCGTAATCGGCGAGCGCCTGCCGATCGACCGGCTGGTCGCAGGCTTGCCTGGTTGCCTCAGCGCCCTGAGTGGCAGCGGCTGGGCTGAGGCCGCGCACGGAATCATGACCACGGACACCATGCCCAAGGGCAGCTCACGGCGTGTCACCATCGAGGGCAAGACCATAACCGTTACCGGCATTGCCAAAGGCGCCGGTATGATTTGTCCGAATATGGCAACACTACTGGCCTTTATCGCAACGGATGTGGCCGCGCCGCCTGCGGTCTTGCAGAAATGTCTGGGTGCGGCGGCAAATGAGAGTTTCAATCGCATCAGTGTGGACGGCGACACATCGACAAACGACTCCTGCGTGTTGCTGGCAACCGGCAAGTCGGGACTTGAAATAAACGTTGCAGATGGCGCAGCCTACAATGCTTTCTACGATGCCGTGCGTGAGGTGCTCGCTGAGCTTGCACAGGCAATTGTGCGCGATGCTGAAGGCGCGACGAAATTCATCACCATCGATGTCACGCAGGGTGCAAGTCAGGCAGATTGCCTTGAGGTGGCCTACACCATAGCGCACTCACCGCTGGTCAAGACCGCATTCTTTGCCAGTGACCCGAATTGGGGGCGCATTCTGGCCGCTATAGGCCGGGCACGCATTCCGCTACTCCAGGTGAACAGGGTTTCGATACACCTAGATGACGTTTGCATTGTGCGCAACGGCGGGCGCGCCCCGGAATACAGTGAGGCGCAGGGCCAGGCGGTTATGACCAAGCCTGAGATTCGTGTGCGCATCGACCTCGGCGGCGGCACAGCGAGTGCGCGCCTGTGGACTTGTGATCTATCGCATGACTATGTAACGATCAATGCCGAGTATCGCACCTGACGTGACCCCGGTTGCAGTCGGTATTATTGAAAACACGCCGCATCAGATTCTTGTGGCGCAGCGCCCCGCAAACAAGCATCAGGGCGGCAAGTGGGAATTCCCGGGTGGTAAAATTCATGCCGGCGAGTCAGTGCCTGAGGCGCTGGCGCGCGAACTGTATGAGGAGCTGGGCATCACATTGGGCGCTGCCTGCCCATTGCAGCGAGTACGTCATGTTTATCCGGACAAGATCGTGCTGCTCGATGTCTGGCGGGTGACGGCGTACACGGGAGAATTGCATGGACGCGAAGGGCAGCCACTGCGTTGGGTGGCGCCTATGGAATTGTCTAGTCTCGATCTTCCGGCCGCCGACCTGCCGATCACGCGTTCTCTGCAGTTGCCACTGCTTTACCTTATCACCGACAGTCAGCGTTATGGGAAAGATGGGATGCTTGCGCTAATCGAGCGTGCGCTATCTGCTGGAGCGCAGCTCTTGCAATTGCGCGAGCCGCACATGTCTTTTGAGGAATACACGGAATATGCACGTACCGTGACAACACTGGCGCATCGCTACAATGCGCGGGTGTTGCTTAACGCAGACCCGTCGCTGGTTGCGCCATGTGGTGCGGATGGTGTGCATCTAAATAGCCAGCGGCTTATGGCCATGCAAGGTCGCCCGCTTCCACAGGCATTGCTGGTTGCGGCTTCCTGTCATGACGCTAGCGAATTGAAGCAGGCAGCGCGCATTGGCGTAGATTTCGCGCTGTTGTCACCTGTGCTACAAACCGCTTCGCACCCGCATTCCGCACCGCTGGACTGGGAAGGTTTCGTGCGACTACGGATGCAGTCCGACGTACCTCTCTATGCGCTCGGTGGGATGCTGCCGGAATATCTGGCCAAGGCGCGCGGTCTGGGAGCTTCGGGCCTCGCAATGATTGGCGGTCTTTGGGAGTCACAATCGATTGAGCTAGAAATCGAAGCAGCGCTACACTAATGTTTTTTCGAAGCGGCACCAGCCAGGGCGACATATTTCAAGTGCAAGTCTTCGACTTTCGTTTTTAATTCAGCAAGGTCTCCGGTGTTGCGAATATAGTCGTCGGCCATTTTCTGACGCTGCGTACGATCAGCCTGTGTCGAGAGAATTGCACGAATCTCAGACTCGCTTCGACCGTCCCGTGCTGCAACGCGAGCAATCTGTGTGCTTTCCTCGACGTCAATTATCAGCACCCGATCGACCAGCTCGCGCTGGCCAGCTTCCACCAATAAGGGGATGACCAGCAGACAGTAGGGCGCATGGAGGCCTTCCTGGGTGCGTTGCATTTCGGTACGGATCAGCGGGTGAAGTATTTCCTCCAGAATCGCACGTTCTGCTTTGTTTCCGAACACACGTTGTGCCAGGCGTTTCCGATCGATGCCACCGCCAGCATTGGCAACGTCCTGTCCGAAGGCCTGTAGAATCTGGGCAGTGGCTGGCGTGTCCGGTTGGGTAAGGTGGTGGGCGATAACATCAGCATCGATGATTGGCACACCGTGTGCGGCGAACAATGCGGCAACCGTGGATTTGCCACTGCCGATGCCTCCGGTAAGACCGATACGCAGCATGTGGCCGCTTTCAGAGACGTGCTATCTGCAGATACTGTCGCATGATCTCATCACCCCAAAGCATCGCTATCCATCCAGCCAGGGCGAGGTAGGGACCAAACGGCAGGGGTTGGGCGCGATCACGACCCCGAAAGACTATCAATCCGATTCCGATGATCGCACCGATGAACGAAGACAACAGAATGATGAGCGGCAGGCTCTGCCAACCTAGCCAGGCGCCAAACAGCGCCAACAACTTGAAATCGCCATAGCCCATGCCTTCCTTGCCCGTGATGAGTTTGAACACATGAAACACGAGCCAAAGGGACAGGTAGCCGGCCACTGCGCCAATGACGGCGTGCGGCAGGTCCGTGTACACGTTGGAAATATTCAGCAGCAATCCGATCCATAAAAATGGCAGTACCATCACGTCGGGCAGGATCAGGTGGTCGAGATCGATAAAAGTCAGCGCAATCAATAGCCAAGTCAGCGCGATAGCGGCGATTCCGGCCGCATTCAGACCAAAATGCCATGCTGTTACCGCAGCCAGCGCGGCGGATAAAAGCTCGACAAACGGATAGCGGATGCTGATTGGTTGTCGGCAGGCCGAGCATTTCCCGTGCAGCCACAGGTAGCTGATCACCGGGATATTTTCCAGCGCAGTGATAGCGTGACCGCAGTGTGGACAGCGCGAGCGAGGCGTTACGAGGTTGAACTTCTCAACGGTTGCCGTACTTTCTGTCTGCCCGGTCAAATTCTGGCAGTCTCGTTGCCAGTTTCGCATGAGCACTATTGGCGTGCGGTGAATCACGACGTTGAGAAAACTGCCAATAATCAGGCCGAGAATAGCGGCAAACACGCTGAAGACGAAGGAGTCCGCCTGAAAGATGGTAAATAACGTCATCGATGGCAGATGTGTCTAAGGGAATGTCCGGTGCTTGTGGTTTGTAGTATCAAACCACCGCAGCCAGTTTGAAGATCGGCAGATACATGGCAATCACCAAGCCGCCGACAACGATGCCGAGGAAGGCCATAATCATGGGTTCAATGAGGCTGCTCATCGATGCTACCGCATCGTCAACTTCTGCTTCATAGAAGTCCGCCACCTTGCCGAGCATCTTGTCGAGCTCGCCGGATTCTTCGCCGATCGCCACCATCTGTACGACCATGTTCGGGAACAGGCCGGTCATTTCCATGGCGACTCGCAAATGTGTGCCAGTGGAGACCTCGTTTTTAATGGCCATGACACCATCATAGTAAACGCGGTTGCCGGCGGCACCCGCTACGGAGTCAAGGCTTTCTACCAGGGGAACACCGGCAGCAAACATGGTTCCCAAGGTGCGGGCATAGCGCGCGATCGTTGCTTTCTTAACGATTATGCCGACAACCGGCGCACGCAAGATCAGTCGATCTACAGTGTGTTGCATTTTTTCGGAACGCTTGTAAGTGTAGCCGATGAACCCGATGCTACCGCCCAAGCCGCCGAATATCAGCCACCACCACTCACGCATGAACTTGGAAAGGTTGACCACAAACTGGGTCATGGCCGGCAGCTCAGCGCCGAACCCTTTAAACATGCTTTCGAACTGTGGAATGACAAATATCAGCAGGATTGCAGTGACAATGAATGCTACGACAAGTACGGCCGCAGGGTAAAAGAGCGCGGATTTGATTTTGCCTTTGATGGCCTCTATTTTTTCCTTATAGGTAGCGACCTTCTCGAGGATAGTGTCAAGGATACCGGCCTGCTCACCGGCCTGTACCAGATTGCAATAGAGAGCGTCGAAGTATAGCTTGTGCTTGCCAAGCGCCACGCTCAGAGTCGTTCCGGATTCGATATCCTGCTTAACCGAGGTTAGCAGTTGTTGCACACTCGGGTTCTCATGGCCCTTTGCGACGATCTCGATGCCTTGCACGATGGGAATACCGGATTGCACCATGGTGGCGAACTGGCGCGTAAAGACCGAAATGTCCTTAGGCGTTATTTTCTTGTTGGTCTGAAAGATCGACTTCGTTTGTTTGCGCACCTTGGTGGGATTGACCCCCTGGCGGCGCAGCATGGCGTTGACATAGGCAACGCTGATCGCCTCAGTGACGCCTTGCATCTTTTTGCCTTTCTTGTCGAGACCCTCCCAGTTGAAAATGGAGAGTTTCTGCTTTACGACACTGCCTGATTTTTCGGTCTTCGCCGTTGCCTGTTCTGCCATGAGTATGGGTCTTCCTTAAGACTAGTTTGCTAGTTTGTTATGCGTTCGACTTCTTCCAGACTGGTCAGGCCATCGCGTACTTTCTTGAGTGCAGATTCGCGTAGATCCGGGATACCATCCTTTTTTGCCTGCATCTCGATGTCCAGGGCGTTGCCGCCGCGCATGATAATGGCGCTGATCCCTTCCGAGATCGGCATCACTTGGTAGACACCGACGCGTCCCTTATAGCCGTGACTGCAGCTGTCGCAACCGTCCGGATTAGGACTGTATATTCTGAGGTCCTTGAGATCAGTCTCTTTATAGCCAGCCTTGAGCAAAGCTTCTTTGGGGATGTTTGCAGGCTTTTTGCAGTTTGGGCACAGTCGTCTTGCTAGGCGTTGTGCCACGATCAGCAGTACCGCGGAGGCAATATTAAATGGTGCGACGCCCATGTTGACCAGGCGGCTGAGGGTCTTCGGGGCGTCATTGGTGTGCAGGGTTGAAAGCACCATATGACCGGTCTGGGCGGCCTTGATGGCGATTTCGGCCGTTTCAAGATCGCGGATTTCGCCTACCAGAATGATATCCGGATCCTGACGCAGGAAGGCCTTCAATGCTACAGAGAAGGTGAGACCGGCCCTGTCATTAATGTTGACCTGGTTTATACCTGGCAGGTTAATTTCCACTGGGTCTTCGGCCGTGGAGATGTTGGTCTCCGCCGTATTCAGAATGTTTACTGCCGTATAAAGGCTTACGGTCTTACCGCTGCCGGTCGGGCCGGTGACCAGCACCATGCCATAGGGACGATGAATGGCATCGAGGAACAGGCGCTGCTGTTCGGGCTCATAGCCGAGCTTTTCGATGCCGAGACTCGCTGAGCTCGGATCGAGGATACGCGCCACCACTTTTTCGCCAAACAGTGTGGGCATGGTGCTGACACGAAAATCGATTGCGCGGGTCTTGGAGATGCGCAGTTTGATACGACCGTCCTGCGGAACACGGCGTTCGGCGATATCGAGCCGCGCCAGGATCTTCATGCGCGCCGCGAGGCGCCCGGCGAGCGCCAGTGGTGGCTGCGCAACTTCATGCAACATGCCGTCGATGCGGTAACGCACTCGACAGAATTTTTCGTATGGCTCAATGTGGATGTCCGAGGCGCCACGGTTGATGCCGTCCAGAAGCAGTTTGTTCACAAACTTGACGATAGGCGCATCGTTGACGTCAGCTTCGCTATCAGGCCCTTTGTTCTTGGCTTCATCATCGCCGCCAATGTCCAGGCTTTCCAGGTCGTCTCCGCCGACTGAAAAGTCGGTAAGCGAAGTATCCGCGGCATCCAGTATCTTATCCAGCGCGAACGCCAGTTTTGATTCATCCACCAATACTGGCTCAGTTGCCAGGCCGGTGTTGAATTTGATCTCGTCCAACCCCTGGAGGTTGGTTGGATCAGCCACTGCCACGTACAGTTTGTTGCCACGTTTGAATATCGGCAATGCTCTGTGTTTGCGCAGGATTTTTTCGTCAACCAGCTTGAACGGTGCATGTTCGGTATCAAGCGCATTGATATCGAACAATGGAACACCAAATTCTTCAGAGGCAACTTTGGCAATCGTTCCGCTGTTGAGCTTCTTGCTGCTGACAAGATGGGTGATGAGCGGGAGTTTTTGGGTGTTGGCCTCGGTTTGCAGGCGCTCAGCGTCCGCGGCGGGCAGGTAGCCCTCGCGCACGAGGCGCAGAGCCAGACCACTCAGGTTGCTCGCAGGGGTGGGAATTGCCATAGCTTGCTGGACAAAAATAAAAAAGTTGAGCCTGATCAGGCCATTCGGTTCAAGAATTAATAGTAGATGAGAGAAGCCGGATCGCCAAATGTCATATCCTAAGAACTGGTTTTGTTCGTTCCCACCTACCAGCCATACTGCCTATTATTTGTGCAAATTTTGCCCGTGACGCGCGCTAACGTCTTCTGTGGAAGGAGATGTTTTATCGGAATCAGAGAACTGCCCGTGGGATACGTAAATGATGTTTGTTGACATGCATGGAAGTCTTAATTTAGAATAATTCTAAATCAGTGGCCAACGCTGATGTAGCAAGCTTCACCCATCAATCGACAACACAAGGAGAAGCAAGATGAAGTCGCTCAAAGGCTCCAAGACCCACGACAACCTGAAGGCCGCCTTCGCCGGTGAGTCCCAGGCAAACCGCCGTTATCTGTATTTCGCCAACAAGGCCGACGTCGAAGGCTTCAACGACGTATCCGCCGTGTTCCGCTCCACCGCCGAGGGCGAGACCGGCCATGCGCATGGCCACCTTGAATACATGGAGCAGGTGGGTGACCCGGCCACTGGCCTTCCGATCGGCGGCACCGCCGACAACCTGAAGGCTTCAATTGCCGGCGAGACCCACGAGTATACCGACATGTACCCGGGTATGGCCAAGGCCGCACGCGACGAGGGTTTTAACGAAATCGCCGACTGGTTCGAGACCCTGGCGAAGGCTGAACGCTCCCACGCGAACCGTTTCCAGAAGGCGTTGGACACGCTCGGCAAGTAAATCTGACTGGTTATGCGGGGCTGGATTGGCCGGCCCCGCAACTTCCGAGAGTCTAGAACCAAGCCGGCAGTATTCATAATCGCTTGCAGGCTTGTTTGTGCACTCTCAAAACATGCAAAGGTAGACCCATGTCCGCACCAACCGAAGGCAAACGCGAGGGCAGCCTCCAGGCGCCCACCCGCCATCCACTCGATTGGGCGAATCCGGCATTTTACGATGAGGAAGCGCTTAACAAGGAACTCGAGCGCGCGTTTGATATCTGCCACGGTTGCCGCCGTTGCGTGAGCCTGTGCCAGTCGTTTCCGACGCTGTTCGATCTGGTGGACGAATCGCCCACCCTGGAAGTCGACGGCATCAAGAAGGATGACTACTGGAAGGTCGTGGACCATTGCTACCTGTGCGACCTGTGCTTCATGACCAAGTGCCCGTATGTGCCGCCACATGAATGGAATCTCGACTTCCCGCATCTCATGCTGCGCGCCAAGGCTGTCAAGTTTCAGAAAGGCGACACCAAGTTTCGCGATCGCCTGCTGACCAGCACCGACACGGTCGGCAAGCTTG
>Ga0315281_10004410_pt1 | contig 20421 bp, 18 predicted proteins | sample YL17G07_0_MG_FD_204540 | JGI IMG/M metagenome (GOLD analysis project Ga0315281, IMG submission 204540) | Sediment microbial communities from Yellowstone Lake, YNP, Wyoming, USA - YL17G07_0 | ecosystem: Environmental > Aquatic > Freshwater > Lake > Sediment | place: USA: Wyoming | collected...
GCCGGGCAGGCACCGCGCGGTCGGGTCGTCGATGCCGCGGCGGTTGAACGACTCGAGCACTTTCTTCGCGGCCCAGTCCTGATACGGCGCGCCCTCGCGGCCGGCGGGGCGATCGTTCGATGAGAGCACGACGGGCGCCGCTGGATTCCGTCCCGTTCCTCCGACGCCGGTGCCGCCATTGGCTTCTTCCCAGCGTCCGGGCGCCGTGCTGCCGCCCTGCCACACGCCCGTGAGATCGGGCTTGCCGTCCGCCATGCGCGGCACGGCGTTTCTTGTCTGCGCGGACGCCAACGCCGGCGACAACAGCGCCGCGAACACCGCCGCTGCGGCAAGCGCGCGCATCACTTGACCTCCACGGCCGGCTGGTTCCCGCCGTCGCCGGTCCCGGCCGGCGGCCCGAAGAACATCTTTTTCCCGCCCGGCAGCGTGATCTCGCGCGAGTGCGCCCAGTTTGCGCCGTCGCGCGCGCGCCAGCCGAAGACGGTGATCGTGTCGCCCACTTTCATCGTGACGTCTTTCCTCCAGCCCGTGCGCACCAGCACGCTCGGGTTGTAGCCCTCGAACTTCCAGGAGACGAGGGCGCCCTTGTCGTCTTTGACGTCGAGATAGAAGTGCGTGTGCGGGTTGGTCCACTCGATGCCGGTCAGGGTCCCCGTCAGCGTGATGGGCCGGTTGACGTCGTACTCGGCGCCGAACGAATGGTGGAGCAGCGCGACCAGGAGGAGAACCAGCACGGACATCTATTGCCCCTTCAGCTCGTTTAACAGAGGAATATCTTTCGCCGCTCTTGGCGTCGGCATCGACTTCAAGTACGCCCAGATGTCGGCGAGTTCCTGATCGGTCATCACTTTGTCGATATAAGCGGGCATCGCGCCTGTGGGTTTCCGCACGTAGCGTGTCAACTGCGCCGTCGACAGCGCCGTATCGGCGAGACGTGCGCCGTCGCGGCCGCCTTGTCCGGCGTAGCCGTGGCACTCCCAGCAGCCCGCCCTGAGGTACTGCTTCTTGCCGTTTTCGACACTCGAGACCGGTGTGGGCTGTTGCGCAAGGGCAACGACGCTCGTGAGCAATGCGGTGACGAACACAATTGTTTTCATCTTCGTGTCATCGTGGTTGCGTGACGACGTCGACGAGCGCCGGTTCGCCCTTCTTGACGACCTCGAGCGCGGCCTTGATCGCCGGACCGAGATCCTTCGGGTTCTCGATCGGCCCCGAGCTGTACATCCCGTAGGCCTTCGCCAGCATCGCGTAGTTGATGTTCGGTTCGTTGAGCGCGACGCCGATGTGCGTGTTCTCGATGCCGCGTCCCGCGCGCGACGCCATGTCCTGCAGGAACATCCGCTCCTGGTGGTACCCGCGGTTGTTGTGCATCACGCTTAGCAGCGGAATCTTGTGATGCGCCGCGGTCCACAGCACGCCGGGCGCGTAGTTCAGGTCGCCGTCGCACTGGATGTTGACCGTGATGCGTCCGTACTTCTTGTTGGCGAGCGCGGCGCCGACGGCCGCGGGAGCGCCGTAGCCGATGCCGTACGCGCCGTGGCCGCCGATGAACTGGTAGTGCTTGTCGAAATCCCACAGGCGCAGCGGCCACCAGCTCACGAACGTCGTGTCGGAGACGAACGACCAGTCTTCCTTTCTGATGGCCTGATACAACTCCGCGGAAAGCCGCGCAGTGGTAATCGGGCTGGCGTCCCACCCGGCGGCAGCGAGATCGAAATCGCGATCGCGTGTCCGCTTGTGCTCTTCGGCCAGCTTGCGGCCCCGCTCCTGCGCGACGCGCCTGCGATCCGGTGTCATGAGCCGCTTGCACGCTTCGATCAGCGCGGGCAGCGTCGCCTCGGCGTCCGCGGCAATCGCCAGATCGACTTCCGTGTACCGGCCGAAGTCCTGATAGTTGCTGCGGCTGAAGAGATCGCCCGCCGTGATCGTGATGAGCGTCGCGCCCGCCTTCGTTGTCGGACGCGAGGTCATGCCCATGCGGTTGATCGGCGTCTGCGCGTGCGTCGCGTTCCAGAAGTCCGGGACTTCGAGGCCGAGGACGACGTCGGCGGTCGCGACGCTGCCGGTGTTGAACAGCGGATGCCGCGACGGGAAGTTCATGCGGAACTTGCGGTCGAGGACGCCCGCCTGCAGTGTCTCGGCGAGCTCGACGAGCAGCGGAATGCCGTTCGGCGTCCGCGCGACGCGTCCCGCCACGATCACCGGGTTGTCCGCGGCGACGAGCATCTTCGCGGCTTCGACGACGGCGTTGGCGTCGCCGGCGGGCGGCGAGGGAATCACGAGTTTCGGGATGCGCAGCGTGCGCCGATCCTCTTCGGGCATCGGCTCTTCCTGCAGCCCGCCGTTGGCGCAGATGACCACCGGCTCGTACGGCGGCGTCATCATCACTTTGTACGCCTTCACCGCCGACTCGGCGAAGTGGCCGAGCGAGATGGGCGAGTCGTCCCACTTCGTGTAGTCGCGCACCATGGCCGCCGCGTCCTGGACGCTGTGTGCCCACTCGACGTCGCTGCGGCGGAACGCGATCTCCTGTTCGTTCCCGAGAATCAGATACACCGGCACGCGATCGGCGTACGCGTTGTAGATGGCCATCGACGCGTGCTGCAGGCCGACGGTGCCGTGCGCCATACAGAGGATCGGCTTGCCTTCGATCTTGTAGTAGCCGTGCGCCATCGCGATCGACGATTCCTCGTGGCAGCAGGTGATCCACTCCGGCTTCGTGTTCTTGCCGTAGTTGATGAACGACTCCTGCAGACCGCGGAAGCTGCTGCCGGGGTTGGCGAAGATGTAGTCGAAGTTGAGCGACTTCAGGACGTCGACCATGAAGTCGGCGCCGGGCCGGTCGGTCGTGTAGACGTCGGCCAACGGCGGCGGCGTGCCGGTTTCACGGGCGACTTGCTGCGCGCTCGCGGGCGGAGCCGCGGGTCGCGCCGCCTCGGCCTGAGGCGCCGCAAACGCCGCGCCGGGCTTTGCCGCGAGCGCCGCGGCCGCTCCAGCCGCCGCACGCTTCAGAAATCCGCGACGGCCCAGGGAGATCCTTTTCGACTTCGCCATCGCTGCAGTCCTTTCCGGGAGGAAGACCCCGTGATTATGACCAAACGACGGACGAGGTCAACGCTTATGAGCGGGGGAAGACGAGGAAGGTTTGGGGTGGGTAACGGGGATCGAACCCGCGACTTCCGGCGCCACAGGCCGGCGCTCTACCACTGAGCTATACCCACCACACGAGTGCGAATTCACCAGCTTACCAAATTTACTGCGCGCTGTGTCGCGAGCGAGGTCGGCTGTATTAGGCTGATGCCGTGTCCGGACCGCGCACAGGCGCCTTGATCGCCGCCGCCGCAGCGTTGATGACGGCATCTGCGTCGGGCCAGTCCACGACGGCCACGCCCATCGATCTCGCCGGGCTGCTCGCGCGTGTCGGCGAACGCGTCGCGGCGTACTACCAGCGCGCGCAAAGCATCGTCTGCACCGAGACGACGACCTTCGAGGTGTTGAGCGACAGCCAGCAGGATCGACATGCGCGCCGGCTGGCGTACGAACTGCGGGTCTCGTGGGACAAAGTCGACGGCGAAGCGCCGCCGGAGCCGAATGTCCTGCGCACGTTGAAGACGGTCAACGGACGGTCGCCCAGGCCGGGTGACGAACCGATGTGTCTCGATCCCAAGCCGATTTCGCTCGACCCGCTGTCGTTTCTGCTGCCGCGGCATCAGGCCGAATACAAGTTCACGTATAAGGGGATCGGCAAAGCCGCCGACGGCCACTCGGCCGTGATGATCGACTATGCGCCGGTCAGCAAGGCGCGCCCGGAGTTCAAGTGGACGGATTCGTGCTTTTCCATTGACGCGCCGGCCCGCACGACGGGACGGCTCTGGGTCGATCGATTCGGCGGCGACATTCTTCAGGTCGACGAAACAGTGGCGGGGCCGATCGACGTCACCGTCCCGAAGACGGAAGAGCGAAAGTCCGGCGTCTCGTCGCTGACACTCGATCGCAGTGACATCTCCATCCGCTACCGCATGGTGACGTTCACCGAGCCGAACGAGATTGTCCTGCTGCCCGAACTCATCGAGCAGATGGTCGTGCTCCGCAGCGGCGGCGCGAAGCGCCAGCGGACGACGCACAAATTCACCGGCTATCAGCGCTTCGTGACGGGCGGACGGTTAGTGCAGCCGTAACGGCGGCCCTGAAAGGGCCGCCCCACGACTGAAAGGGTCGCCCCACGACGATTACGAGATGGCATCGATGCCGGCCTTGGCGCACTGACCGTCCTGCGCGCTCGTGCCGCCCGACACGCCAATCGCGCCGACGATCTTCTCGCCGATGACCATCGGCACGCCGCCCTCAACCGGCACCGCGCCCTCGATGCCGAGGATCCGCAGGCCGTCCGGCGTCGCCGTCAGCGAATCCTGAAACGCTTTCGTCGGCCGCTTGAATCGCGCCGCCGATCGCGCCTTCGCCTGGGAGACGTTCACGCTGCCCGTCTGCGTGTCGTCCATCTTCTCGAAGTACACGAGGTCGCCCGCCGTGTCGACGACGGCGACGGCCATCGTCCAGCCGTTCTTGCGCGCTTCGGCGATCGCGGCGGTCGCGGCGCGCTTCGCGGGTTCGAGCTGAATTGCAGAACCGTACGTGTTTGCCATGCGGAGAGTATCGCCAGAAATCGCCACGCCGTCACGCTTCTGTAAGCTCGACGCGCTCACCCGGCGAACGGACACACGCGACAGCGAGGTGGAACTTCCCGCGAGCAGAACCACTTGCGGTGGCCGCGGGCGCCAGAATCAGACGTCGCCACGTCGGCACGATTTGCGCACGTGCCGGCTCCACACGGCAGGTGACCGCATGAATCCAAGTGGCGCGGCGTTCGAGAAGTTGACGGCCGTGGTGTTCCGCGACGGCCTCGGCGAGCGGCGCCGGATGACCGACTCGACCGGCGCGGAGGCCGATCTGCTGTGCCTTGCCGGTGAGATTGCGTCCGTGCCGGGTGTGGAGTCCGTGCTGCGCAAAAGCGTGAGCGGTCTTGCCGGATTCCGTCATCCGTCATTCCCCGAGCTTCGCAGCGTCGAGCGTCTCGGCGGCACGACACTGGCCGTGCTCTCGAATGCCGCACCAGGCATCAGGCTGTCCGAGTTGCTCGCCGGTGAACGGCGCACCACGCTGGATCTTGCGGCCGCGCTGCACGTGATTCGGCAAGCGATCGCCGCCGTCGAGGCGCTGCACAGCTACGACCATGAGATCGCGCACGGCGCGATCGGCCCGGAGCGCATCGTCATCACCGGGCGCGCACGCGTCGTCGTCACCGACTACGCACTGGGCGCCGCGCTCGAACTGCTGCGCTACTCACATCAGCACTACTGGAAGAGCCTGCGCGTGCCGCTGCCGCGGTCGGCTGGCCTCGCGCGATTCGATCAGCGCGTCGACGTCACGCAGCTCGGCGTGATCGCGCTGACGCTGTTTCTCGGACGCCCGCTGAGAGACGACGAGTACTCGGCCAAGCTTGTCGATCTGGCCGGCACGTTCCAGACGATGGGCGTCACGGGCGATCTCGAGCCGTTGCGGCCGGGTCTGATCGCCTGGCTGTCGCGAGCGCTTCAGCTCGATCCGCATCACTCGTTCACGTCGGCCGCCGAAGCGCGCGTCGAGCTCGAATGCCTGCTCCTCGACGAGGATCGCGCTGCGGGACTGGCGAGCCTCGAACGCCTCCTGGCGCGTCACGGCGTTGCGCCCGAACCTGAGGGCAAGGCCGCGCCGCCGCCGCTGCCTGTCAGGGCGCCGGCGCCGGTCGTCATGCCGCCGCCCACGCCGCCAGTTGTGCCCCCGCAGGCTGCGCGCGCGGATGTCCCGCCCGCACCGCTGCTCGCGCCGCCGATGCCTCCGCCTGTGTCGCGTCATGCGACGCGCCCGCAATGGCCGCGTGTCGCCGTCGCCGTGGTTGTCCTGGCCGTCTTCACCGCGGCCGGAATGTTCGTCGTGCGTCGCCGTGCATCGGCCAGCGCGCTCACGGCGGGTGCCGGGACGTTGACGGTGCAGTCGAACCCCGCAGGGGTGCCGCTCGATATCGACGGGAAGGCCTCGGGCGTCACGCCGGCGACGGTGTCGCTGCCGGCGGGAACGCACACGATTCTGCTGCGGGCCGGCGGCCAACCGCGGACGATGTCCGTCGTGGTGGCCGCAGGCGCGCAGATGTCTCAATACATCGAACTCGCGAAAACCACGCCGACGATCGGCGGGCTCGTGGTTCGCACAGAGCCGCCGGGCGCCTCCGTGACCATCGACCGCGTGCCGCAGGGCGCGTCGCCCGTCTCGATCGCGAATCTCACGCCAGGCGATCACACGGTCATCGTGTCGTCCGACGGCGTATCAGTGGAGCAGCTGGTGACCGTCGAGGCCGGCATGACCTCGTCGCTCGTCGTGCCAATCGCCGCCCGCGAGCGCGGGCCGGTGTCGGGGTGGATCGCCGTGACGTCGCCGATCGACGTGCAGATCTTCGAGGGCGGCCGGCTGCTTGGCACGAATCAGACCGATCGCATCATGGTGCCCGCCGGGGAGCATCGTCTCGATCTCGTCAACGACGCGCTCGGCTATCGTGTCGCGCGCTCCGTGTCGGTGGCGCCTGGGAAAGTCGAATCGATGGCGCTCAAGCTGCCGATGGGATCCATGGCGATCAACGCCGTGCCGTGGGCCGAGGTCTGGGTGGACGGCGAGAAGGCGGGCGACACGCCCATCGGCAATCTGCAGACAGCGATCGGACGGCATGACGTGGTGTTCCGTCATCCCGAGCTTGGCGAGGCGCGGCAGACGGTGACCGTGAAGCTGTCGGAGCCCGCCCGACTCAGCGTCGACATGAGGAAGAAATGAAGTACATCCTCGCCATCGCGCTCATCCTTTTGCCGTCGGTGGTGTCTGCCGAAGACTCGCTCGCGATCGCCCGCGAGCTCTACGCGTCGGCCGCCTACGAAGACGCGCTCGCCATGCTCGGACGGCTCAATCCGGGCGTCCTGCGGATTGACGAGGGCCGTGTCGCCGATCAGTACCGCGCGCTCTGTCTGCTGGCGCTGGGCAGGACCACGGAAGCGTCGCACGCCATCGAGGCCGTCGTGGCGGCGGAGCCTTCGTATCACCCGTCGGACGGGGACGTGTCGCCGCGTGTGCGCGCCGTGTTCAGCGACGTGCGCAGGCGCCTGTTGCCCGGGCTCGTGCAGCAGAAGTACGCGCTGGCGAAGACCGCGTACGATCACAAGGACTATCGGACGGCGTCCGTCGGTTTCGGCCAGCTGCTCGCGCTCTTCGACGATCCGGATCTCGCCGGCGCGGCTTCCAAGTCACTACTCGCGGACCTGCGCGTGCTGACCGACGGGTTTCATCAGTTGAGCCTGCAGGCGCTCGCGCCGCCGCCCGCGCCCGAACCGCCGCCTGCCGTCGTGGCGAAATCGGCGGCTCCCGTCCCTGAGCCGAACAGGATCTACACGTCCGCTGACGCCAGCGTCGTGCCTCCCGCCGTCGTCCGTCAGGTGCTGCCGCCGTTTTCCGGTGTCATCCAGAAGCCGCTCGTTGGCTCGATGGAAGTCGTGATCGATGAAAACGGCAAAGTCGCGTCGGCGATGATGCGAAGTCCCGTGGAGACGGTCTACGATCGCCAGGCCGTGCTCGCGGCGCTGTCGTGGCGGTACCGCCCCGCGACGCTGAGCGGCACGCCGGTGAAGTTCCGCAAGTTCATTCAGGTGGCGCTTACGCCGCAGTAGTAGCATTGCGGGGCCTTGCGCCTTCCGCATCCGGTCGTCCTTCTCGGAGCCGCGGTCCTCGTGGCCGCCGTCCTCACGTGGATTCTTCCCGCCGGTCAATACGATCGCCGCGACGACGCCGCCACCGGCCGGCGCGTTGTCGTCGCCGGTACGTATCACTCGACGCCACCGGCTCCTGTCGGCCCCTTTGCCGCGGCTGTTGCCGTCCCGCGCGGCTTCATCGCCGGCGCCGACGTCATCGTTCTGGTTCTCCTTGCCGGCGGCGCGTGGGTGGTCGTCGATCGGCTGGGCACACTGCCGGCCGTGGTCGGGTGGCTGGTCGATCGATTCGGCGATAGCGGCGTGCTGGTGATTCCGATCGTCTCGCTGTTCTTCGGCACGATGGGCGCGCTCGAGAACATGGAGGAGGAAATCATTCCGCTGGTGCCCGTGCTGATGGTCCTCGGCGTTGGCATCGGCGTGGACGGTGTCACTGTGGTCGCGATGAGCTTAGGCGCGGCCATGGTCGGCGGCGCATTCGGGCCGACGAATCCCTTTCAGGCGGGCATCGCGCTCAAGCTCGCGCAGCTCCCGCCGCTCGGCCGCGGCGGATTGCGCCTGACGATGTTGCTCGTGGCACTCGCCGTGTGGATTAGCTGGACGATGATTCATGCGGCGCGCGTTCGGAAAAATGTGCGCCGTGTCCACCTTCAGGTGGACACGAAGGTCCGCCTGAAGGCGGATACCACGATCGGAGGTCGTCACGCGCTGGTGATGGCGATCATCGTCTCGCCATTCGTTGCGTACGTCTACGGCGCACTGAAGCTTGATTGGGGACTGAACGAGTTGTCCGGAGGGTTCCTGGTCGCCGGCATCGTCGCTGGCGTCATCGGAGGATTCGGCATCGCCAGGACGGTCACGACGTACCTCGAAGGGATGATGGGCATGCTGACGTCGGTGTGTATGGTGGGCATCGCGCGCAGCATCTCGCTCGTGCTCGACGACGGGCGGGTGGTGGACACGATTCTGCACGCGCTCGTGACGCCGCTCGGCCATGTCCCGGCGTTTACCGCGGTCCTGCTGATGATTCCGTTTCACGCGCTGCTGCACGTCCCGGTGCCGAGCGTCAGCGGGCAGGCGGTATTGACGATGCCGCTGTTTGCGCCGGTCGCGGATCTGCTCGGCTTCTCACGTGAAGCCGCGGTCATCACCTATCAGACCGGCGCAGGACTGGCGCAGATGGTGACACCGACAAACGGCTCGGTGATGGCGGTGCTGCTGGCGGCGGGTGTTCCGCTTCAGCGCTGGCTGCGCTTCGCGGCCGTCGGCATTGCCGTGCTGGTGCTGATTGGCGTCGTGGGAGCCGCGTTCGCCATGTAGGGCGGCCCTTTCAGGGCCGCCGATCGATCTCCGCGGGCCACCACTCGCGGACGGAGTTGATGATCCACACGCGCGACGCCGACTTCACGTCGTCGAGTGTGACGCGCCCTTCGACGATGTCCCCGCGCTCGAGCAGTTCTTCGCGGAAGGTCCCCGCCAGCAGCCCCGTGCCGACCGGGGGCGTCACTTTGCGGCCGTCCATGTCCACCACGAGGTTGCCGAGCGTGGTCTCGGTGACGTCGCCGTTCGCGGTCCACAGAATCACATCGTCGCAGTCCGGCTGCGCGGCATCCGTGTACATCACGCGATGCGTCGTCTTGTGGAAGAGAAAGACGTTCCGCGGATCGATCGGCGCCGGCGCGATGCCGAGCTTCGCGGGAAGGGCGCTCCTGGGCCCGAGCGGTGCGCATTCGACCCTGACCGATCCGCTGCGTGACACGAGCAGGCGGACGCGCTGCGCCTCGTTCCTGCCCGCCACTGCGTGATCGAGTTCGCGAAGGATGTCGGCCTCGTTCCAGACGTAGTCAAAGTACCTGGCCGAGCCCCGGATGCGGCGAATGTGGCGGTCGAGCAGAAAGAAGCCCGCCTCCGGAGTCCATCGGATTGTCTCGAGCAGATCGAACGCCGGAAGCGCGTCGGCCATCATCTGGAGTCTACAATGATCGTCCATGGACACGGCGAGGTACGGGGGAGCAAAGACGGCCGCGTCGCGTGTGGCGGCGCACTTCGCGAACCACATCGCGGCCGCCGAGCGCGATGGGCAGACCGTGGCCGCGGCCCCGGGCATCTCGACGCTCGAGACGATCATCGACGCCGCGTTCTGGGCAAGCCTGCGGCGTGAAGAAGGTTACACGCCGAAGATTTCGCTCGCGTACCTGTCGCCGGAACAGGCGGCCCGGCCGATGGTGTTCGAGCGCCCGATTGCGCTGGCGCCGGCGACGCTTGCCAAGGTTGCGCCCGCGGTCGAACGGGCAGGGATTCATCTCGGCGTCTGGGAGCGCGACGGCGAGCTGTCGGTCTGGGGCACGACCCGGACGATTCCCATGTACTGCTTCGTGCTCGAGGTCAGCTCGCCCGGGCTGCTCGTCATCAAGCATCATCGCGGCGAGGAGTCCGGAAAATACGTCAACGTCGCGGTCCTCGAAGGCGATCGCCTGATGATGATCGACGAGAACGCGTCGAGTCTGCCCGATTGCCCGCCGCTCCTGACGTCGTTGCTCGGCTTCGACGCGCCGGCCTCGTGGGCGCAGTCGCTCCACGTCCTCGTCCAGCTCGCGGCGTCCATGCGCGCGCACAAGCGCGGCGGCGCGCTGCTGGTCGTGCCGTCGGGCTCGGAGGCGTGGCGCGAGTCGATCGTCCAGCCGGTGCTCTACGCCGTCCGGCCGTTCTTCTCCGAGCTCGCCGATCTGATGCAGGATCCGCGCGCCGAGGGCCAACGCTGGCAGGAAGCGCTCGCCCGCGCCGTCGACGTCGTCGCCGGCCTGACGGCGGTGGACGGCGCCACGATCATCACCGACCGCTACGAGCTGCTCGCGTTCGGCGCCAAGATCGGACGCCGCGACGGGTCGCCGCGCATCGAATCGGTGATGGTGACCGAACCGATCGAAGGCTCAGTCGCGACGACGATGAATCCAGTGGAGCTGGGCGGGACGCGTCATCTCTCGGCCGCGCAGTTCGTCCATGATCAGCAGAACGCGGTGGCGCTCGTGGCGTCGCAGGACGGACGCTTCACCGTGTTCGCGTGGTCGCCGTGCGAGACATCGGTCCACGCGCACCGCGTCGAAGCGCTGCTGCTCTAGTCGAGGATGTCGTCGAGGCTGAGCGCGAAGTCCGGCAGCACGCCGGATTCAATCCGTTCGCGCCGTTCAAAGATCTGATGCCCGGCGATCCGCCGGTCCGTGAACCGAATCACCTTGACGGAACGCTGATCCTGGTGGACCAGCCAGCATTCGCGTACCCCGTGCCGCATGAACCACCGCACGCGTTCGTCCGTCTGGCCGATTCTCGGGTGGGGCGACAACACTTCGATGACGAGGTCGGGCGCGCCACGAACGCGGTCGCGGACGATGGACGCGCGTTCGTTGGAGATAAAGAACAGATCGGGCTGCACGATCAACGCGCGTTCCTCGTCGAGCACGACATCGAGCGGCGCGACCCACATCTGGCCCAGCTGTCCCTCGCTGACGTGTGTGTTGAGCGCGAGCAGCAGCTGCATGACCGCTGACTGATGGCGAGGCGTCGGCGATTCGGCGGCGCGAAGGACGCCGTACGCCAGCTCCATCGGCTTGACGGTTTCCGGCGTCTTGGTGAAGTAGTCGTCCACCGTCATCAGCGTCGGAGCAGGCGTCATTGCGGGCCTCACTGACGACGACGATGCCATCGTCGGACGACGGATGCAAGCCCCCTTTTTCTACCAGCCCGTCTTCGTGCCTTTTAGCTGTTCATCCAGCCAGCGATCCAGCGGCGCGAAGTAGTCGAGGATCGCGGACGCGTCCATCTGCTTCGAGCCCGTGAGCGCCTCAAGCGCGTCGGGCCACGGCCGCGATTCTCCCATTGACAGCATCGCGTTCAGCTTCGCGCCCGCCTCCTTGCTGCCGTAGATCGAGCAGCGGTGGAGCGGCGTCGTGCAGCCGGCCGTCTTCGAGAGCGCGCGGTGGAACTGGAACTGCAGGATGTCGGCGAGGAAGTAGCGCGTGTACGGCGTGTTGTCGGGCACGTGATATTTCGCCCCCGGATCGAAGAGATCTTCGCCGCGCGTCGACGGCGGCGCGATGCCCTGGTACTTCAGCCGCAGATCCCACCACGCCGCGTTGTAGTTCGCCGGCGTCACCTGTCCGCTGAACACCTTCCAGCGCCACTGATCGATGAGGAGGCCGAAGGGCAGAAAGGCCACCTTCTCGAGCGCGCGCGTCATCAGCAGGCCGATGTCGCGCGAGGTATCCGGCGCGGCGCCGAGCAGCCCAATCTTCATGAGGTACTCCGGCGTCACCGACAGCGCGATCGTGTCGCCGATGGCCTCGTGGAAGCCGTCGTTCGCGCTGCCGCGGAAGAGCACCGCCTGATCCTTGTACGCGCGCTGGTAGTAGTTGTGCCCGAGCTCGTGGTGGATGGTCGTGAAGTCTTCCGCCGTCGGCTCGATGCACATCTTGATGCGGACGTCGCTCTCGATGTCGATGTCCCAGGCGCTCGCGTGGCAGACGACGTCGCGGTCTTTCGGGCGCACGAAGAGCGATCGCTCCCAGAACGTCTTCGGCAGCGGCGCAAACCCGAGCGAGGAGTAGAAGTGCTCGCCGGCGCGCACCATGTCGAGCGGCGACATTTTCCGCCGTGTGAGGATGTCCGTCAGCGAGTAGCCGGGATCGCTGTTCTTCGGCGCGACGAGCGGGTAGACGTTCGACCAGTCCTGCGCCCAGATGTTGCCCAGGAGATAGGCGGGGATTGGCCCGGTCGCAGGCACCGCATCGCCGTACTTGTCGCGCAGCTTCATCCGCACGTACGCATAGAGCTTCAGATAGAGCGGCCGCACCTGACCCCATAGCCGATCGAGCTCTTTCGTGAACGCGTCGGCCGGCATGTCGTACTTCTCGCGCCACATCGCGCCCGTGTCGGCGAACCCGAGCTCACGCGCGCCTTTGTTCGACAGCTCGACGAACCGCGCGTAGTCCTTGCGCATCGGCGGCGCGATCGTGTGCCAGCCTTCCCAGACCTGGCGCAGCTTCGCCGCGTCGCGCGAGTCGGCCATCACCTTCGTGATGGCGTCGATGTTCATGCACGTGTCCGGCTTCGACGCGTCGGCGCACCACTTGCCCTTGCCGTAGGTCGACTCCAGCCTCGCGGCGATCGTCGTCAGCTCCTCGCCCTCTTTGGGATCGGCGGGCGTGACCATGTCCAGTGACAGCTTCAGCAGCCTCAACTGGCGGCGCTCGTCGGCAGGGACGTCCACCGTGTCGTATTTCGCCGACTCCTTCGCGAAGCGCGCGATGGCGTCCGTCACGCGCTGATTGACGCGCGCCTGGATCGCTTCGGTGTCGTCGGTGATGAAGTTCTGCTGCACCCAGCCGGCCTGGCTCGCCTCGACTTCCAGCTTCTTCATCGTGTCGTTGACCGTGGCGAGAAACCGTTTCGCGTCCGCGGCGGCAGGCGCGGCGGGCGCGTCCTGTTTCACGCATGCGGACACCACGAGCGCCGCGATCACGAATGCCGCTGCGGACAATCGGCGAGTCGTCTTCATAAAAGGTTTTTTATCCGAATGTCGGAATGTTCGACGGGAGGATCAGCGGGGCGCCCGTGGCGGCCTTCACCGCCTCGAGCGTGGTGTCGGACGCGATCTCGCGGAGCCGCAGCCCCTCGGGCGTCACGTCGATGACGGCTTTCTCGGTGACGATGATGTTGACGACGTGAATGCCGGTGAAGGGCAGCGTGCAGCGCGTGAGGATCTTGTGGCCGCCGTCCTTCGTCGTGTGCTCCATGGCGACGATGACTTTCTTCGCGCCGGCGACCAGATCCATCGCGCCGCCCATGCCTTTGACCATCTTGCCCGGGATCATCCAGTTCGCGAGGCTGCCGTCCTGATCGACCTGCAGCGCGCCGAGCACTGTCAGGTCGATGTGGCCGCCCCGCACCATCGCGAACGACTCGGCGCTGTTGAAGTACGAGCAGCCGGGCAGTTCGGAGACGGTTTCCTTGCCGGCATTGATCAGGTCGGGATCGACCTCGTTCGCGCGCGGATACGGGCCGACGCCGAGCATCCCGTTCTCGGAGTGCAGGGTGATGTCGATGCCGGCAGGGACGTAGTTCGCGACCAGCGTCGGCATGCCGATGCCCAGATTGACGTAGTCGCCGTCCTTCAGCTCGCGGGCGATGCGGCGGGCGATCCGTTCACGAATGTCCATTACGCGCGCACCGTTCGCCTTTCGATCCGCTTCTCGTAGCTCGCGCCTTGCAGGATGTGTTTCACGAAGATGCCGGGCGTGACGACGGCGTCGGGGTCGAGCTCGCCTGGTTCGACGAGCTGCTCGACTTCGGCGATCGTGACGGTTGCCGCCGTGGCCATCACCGGATTGAAGTTGCGGGCCGTGCGCCTGTATATAAGGTTGCCGAGCCGGTCGCCCTTCCACGCTTTCACGAACGCGAAGTCGGCGCGCAGCGGCTGTTCGAGGACGTAGCCTTTCCCGTTGATGACCCGCGTTTCTTTGCCTTCGGCGACGATGGTCCCGTAGGCCGTCGGCGTGAAGAAGCCTTCGATGCCGGCGCCGGCGGCGCGCATGCGCTCGGCGAACGTGCCCTGCGGCACCAGCTCGACTTCGAGCTCGCCGCTCAGGTACTGCCGCTCGAACTCCTTGTTCTCGCCGACATACGTCGCGATCATCTTTCTGACCTGCCGCGAGCGGAGCAGGACGCCCGCGCCGAAATCGTCGATGCCGGCGTTGTTGCTGATGACCGTGAGCCCCGTGGTGCCGCGCGCATGCAGCGCCAGAATCAGGTTTTCGGGGATGCCGCAGACGCCGAAGCCGCCCATCATGATCGACGCGCCATCGTGAACGAGCGCGGCGGCCGCGTCGGCGTTCGGCAGGACCTTGTTCACGCAACGAATTATACTCAGCGACTGGTCCGCCTAACGGCGGACACTACGTACCGTGAAGAAGATCCTGATTGCCAATCGCGGTGAGATCGCGGTGCGCGTGATTCGCGCGTGCCGCGAGATGGGGCTGTCGCCGGTGGCGGTGTATTCGGAATGCGACCGCGCGGCGCTGCACGTGCGGCTCGCCGACGAGGCGTACGCGGTCGGGCCGAGCGCGCCGCGGGAGAGCTATCTCCGCATCGATCGCATCGTCGACGCGGCACGGAAGGCGGGCGCCGACGCCGTGCATCCCGGCTACGGCTTTCTGGCGGAGAACGAGGACTTCGCGCGGGCCGTCCGCGACGCGGGGCTGACGTTCATCGGCCCGACGCCGGACGCGATCGCGCTGATGGGCAGCAAGACGGCCGCCCGCGCCGCGGCCAGGCGCGCCGGCGTTCCGCTCGTGCCCGGCGGCGACGATCCGATCGCCGCTGACGCGACTGGCGGGCAGATCCGGGCACTCGGCGACCGCATCGGTTATCCGCTGCTCGTGAAGGCGGTGTCGGGCGGCGGCGGCAAAGGCATGCGGACCGTGCACAGCGCAGGCGATCTGATCGGCGCCGTGACCGCCGCGCGGTCTGAAGCGGGCACGGCCTTTGGCGATCCCGCGGTCTATCTCGAGCGGCGTCTGATTCGCCCGCGCCATATCGAAGTCCAGCTGCTCGGCGACGCGCACGGCACGGTCGTGCCCTTCGTCGAACGCGAATGCTCGATTCAGCGCCGCCACCAGAAGGTCGTCGAAGAAACGCCGTCTCTGGCGGTCACGCCGCAGTTGCGGAGCGCCATGACATCCGCCGCGGCGGCTGTGGCGAAGAGCGTGGGCTACACGAACGCCGGCACCATCGAGTTTCTCCTCGACGAGGACGGCAGGTTCTACTTCCTCGAGATGAACACGCGGCTTCAGGTGGAGCATCCGATCACGGAAGCCGTGACCGGACTCGACCTCGTGCGGTGGCAGATGCGCATTGCGCGCGGCGATCGCTTCGACGTCGACCCCGCGCGGCTGCTCCAGCCGAACGGCCACGCGATTGAGTGCCGCATCTACGCCGAAGATCCCGACAACAACTTTCTGCCGTCACCCGGCCGCATCCTGGATCTGCGCGTGCCGGCCGGCCCCGGCATTCGAGACGACAGCGGCGTCGAAGCCGGCAACGACGTGCCCATCTACTACGACCCGATGATCTCGAAGCTCAGCGCGTGGGCCGAGGATCGGCCCGCGGCGATCGATCGGATGCGCCGCGCGCTGGCCGAGTACGTCGTCTCCGGCATCAGGACGACGCTGCCGTTCTTCGCGTGGCTGTTCAGCCAGCGGGAGTTCCTGGACGGCGCCTTTCACACGGCCTATCTGGACGAGGTGCTGGCCTCGCGCAACGGCACGCCGTTCGTTCAGCCGGCGCCCGGCGTCGAAGACATCGCCGTCATCGCGGCGGCGCTGCGCGCGGTGCTGTCGCCGACCGCGCCCACGGTGGACGCGCCGGCGTCGACGCGGCGCTGGAAGTCGCAGGCGCGGTCCGAGAGTTTGCGCGACTAGCTCACGTGTGACAGACTTCTGCCCTCGTTTTTCCATGGAGGACAAGATGATGACAAGACGAATTCTCCCGTCGTTCGCGGCGCTCGCGGGCCTCGTGCTGCTGCTGGCGCCGATGGCGCAGGCGCAGGCTCAGCAGGACTTCAGCCAGGTCCAGATCAAGACCACCAAACTCGCGTCGAACTTCTACACGCTCGACGGACAGGGTGGCGCCATCGGCGTGCTCGCCGGCCCCGACGGCGTGTTTATGGTCGACGCCCAGTTCGCGCCGCTGTCGGAGAAGATCATGGCGGCCATCAGGCAGATCTCCGACGGCCGCATCCGCTTCCTCGTCAACACGCACGTGCACGGCGACCACACGGGCGGCAACGAAAACTTCGGCAAAGCGGGCGTGACGATTCTCGCGCGCGAAAATCTCCGCATGCGCCTCGAGAAGCCGAACCCCGGCGCCAACGGCGCGCCCGGCGTGCCGATGCCTGCCGCGGGCCTGCCGGTCATCACGTACGACGCGCCGATGACCATTCGCATGAACGGCGAAGAAGTGCGGCTGATTCCCGCGCCGGCCGCCCACACCGACGGCGACACGTTCGTGAAGTTCGTGAACGCCGACATCCTCATGACGGGCGATTTCTACCGCTCGATTCAGTACCCGAACATCGACCGCGGCAACGGCGGATCGCTGCCGGGCCTCGTCAACGCGCTCAACGCGGTCATCGCGAACGCCGGCCCGAATACGAAAGTCGTTCCCGGACACGGTCCGGTCGTCGATCGCGCCGCCGTCACCGCGCATCGCGACTTGGTGGTGGCGCTGCGCGACAAGGTCGCCGCGCTCGTGCGCGACGGCAAGACGCAGGAGCAGGTCGTCGCCGCGAAGCCGACGGCGGATTTCGACAGCAAGGTCCAGCAGCCTGGCACGACGGGCGACCGGTTCGTCGGCCAGCTCTACGCGGAACTCAAGAAATGACCACCGCGCACGAGATCGCGTTCGAAATGGCGACGTCGAGCATCCGCTACGGCGTTGGTGTCACCCGTGAAGTCGGGATGGACCTGGCGGACCTCGGCGTCAAGAACGCGCTCGTGGTGATGGATGCGGTCGTGGGCAAACTCGCGACCGGCGACGTCGTGCGCAACTCGCTCGACGCCGCCGGCGTGAAGTTCACGGTGTATGACCGGGTGCGCGTCGAGCCGACCGACGAGTCGTTCCTCGACGCCATCAACTTCGCGAAGCAGGGCAATTACGACGGCATTGTCGCCGTCGGCGGCGGATCGACCATCGACACGGCGAAGGCGGTGAATCTCTACGTCACCTACCCGCCGGCGGATTTTCTCGACTACGTGAACCCGCCGATCGGCAAGGGCCTGCCGGTCCCGGGACCGCTCAAGCCGCTCATCGCGATTCCGACGACCGCGGGAACGGGCAGCGAAACGACCGGCGTCACGATTTTCGATCTGCTGAAGATGCACGCGAAGACGGGCATCGCGAATCGCCGGCTCAAGCCGACGCTGGGGTTGCTCGATCCCGAGAACACGCGGACGATGCCGCCTGCGGTCGCTGCATCATCGGGACTCGACATCCTCAGCCACGCGATTGAATCGTTCACGGCGATGCCGTATACGAATCGCCCGATGCCGGAGAGTCCCCGGATGCGGCCCGCCTATCAGGGCAGCAATCCGATCAGCGACATCTGGTCGCTCGCCTCGCTCGACATCGTCAACACGTACCTGATTCGCGCGTCGAAAGATCCGGGAGACGACGAAGCGCGAGGCCAGATGATCCTGGCGGCGTCGTACGCGGGCGTCGGCTTCGGCAATGCCGGCGTGCATCTGCCGCACGGCATGTCGTATCCCGTGTCGGGGAACGTGAAGAGCTGGGTCGCCGACGGCTATTCGAAGGATCATCCGCTCGTGCCGCACGGCTTTTCGGTGATCCTGAACGCGCCGGCCGTCTTCCGCTTCACGGCGTCCGCCAATCCCGAGCGGCATCTTCACGCCGCGGCGGCGCTCGGCGCGAACGTGACTGGCGTGAAGAACGAAGATGCCGGCAAGGTGCTCGCCGATCGCATCACCTGGTTCATGCAGCAGCTGAACACGCCGAACGGCCTGAAAGCCATTGGCTACTCGTCCTCCGACATTCCCGCGCTCGTCGAAGGCACGCTGCCGCAGCACCGCGTGACGAAGCTCTCGCCCCGTCCGGCCAGCCCCGACGACCTCGCGCGTCTGTTCGAAGACGCGATGGTTGCCTGGTAACAGATTCCGGCCAATGGATTGGCCGATCCGGTCAATGCGTTAGCTCCTGAGCTTTCGTGTTCGGAAACGTCGCGTATGAGACATATACTTCGCGCCTTGTTCCTGCAGGCCCGGAGGAGTGACGGATGAAGCCATTCTTAGCGGGAGCCCTGGCAAGTGTGGCGTACCTAGTGTTCTGGTACTACTTTGACAGGCTGCCCCGGTTTGTCTCTTTCTTTCGGTATCGCATCCAACGCACTGGTGATTCTGATCGATGGCCGTTTCAGGCTGCGTGGAACGGCGCGCTTCTTACGGGCGCCTTCGTCGTGGCCGTTGTACTGCTGGCGTCGAGCAGACCGACTCCTTCGCCGGATACGACCGTCGAGCATCGCGCCATCATCGACCGTCTCACCAGGCTGGACGATCGGATCGACAAGCTGGACGCGTTCGTGCGCGAAAAGCCGAACCAGACTTCGCTGCGCGTTGAAGGGGCGGAGAGCAATAACACCGCTTGGTGGGTGGCGCTCCTTGCTGCGGTGCTCGGCGGCGCACTGCTCCTGTTCAATCGCACGAGTGAATCGTCGAATGCGAAGACGCTGCGTTCTCTGGGAGCCGGCCTGGCCGTTACAGGAGGGATCTTGTCTGGCGCGAAAGCGCTGGCCGTCGACAAGCTGTTCAGCACGAGTTCGCTTTCGCTCGCGCTGGTCAGCTATACCCCGTACTATTCTGTCGGGCAGGACGGCAGCCAGGCGGACCAACGATCTGCGGCCGAGGAGACCGACCTGCCTGCTTTTGCGACTGGAACTGCGGATTCCTGTGACCTGTTGACCGCAGGTCTTCAGGCGGTCTCAGGAGCGCTGAAGAAGCATTCGGGAATCTCTCAGATCGTCGTCGTGGGGCGGGCTGACCGTCGCGAACTTCATGGGGCGGCGCAAATCAATTACAAGACGAACTGGAGTCTCGCGCAGCAGCGCGCTGAGCGCATTCGCAAGATCCTGACAGATGACGGCGTGTCAGGTCCTATCCTCGTCGAGAACGCGGGGCCGCTGCTGACGCGTGAGGCCGACGATGAAAAGTTGAGCCGCGATCGCCGAACTACGATTCAGGTGTACCACGAGGGGACGCCTTGGTCGAAAGATCGGCTGCCGGCGGCAGGTAGCGATTGCCCGGACCCAAAACCAGGGCCGTCCTAGCGCCGGGCGCGCTGATCGATCAGGTCGTAGATGCGCTGGACGCCGATGAGCGGCACGCCGGGGCCGTTGATCGGCAGATGCGCGCTGTGTTTTGTCAGGTCGGCGCGCCTTGCGGCATCTTCCGCCGACACGCCCTGCTGCTTCAGACGGCTGACTTCCGTCCACACATCACGCATGTAGTCCTGGAAGTATCCGATCTTCGCCTTGTCGGTGAACGCCTCGCCGTGGCCCGGCAGCACCGTGTCGAAGTCGAGCGTCTTCAGCGCGTCGAGCGACGCGACCCACTCGTCGGGGAACGAGTCGCTCATGTTCGACAGGCCGGCCGTCAGAAAATCTCCCGTCATGACGACCTTCTCGCGGGGCAGGAACACCACGACGTCGCCCGCTGTATGGCCGCGGCCGAGATGGCGAATCTGGATCTCGCGAGCGCCGCGATGAAGCGTCATCCGGTCCGTCAGCGTCACGTCCGGCGGCGTCGGCTTCAGCTCCCGCTGCGACGCGAGGTTGTTCTCGGCGATGGAAATCTGCGTCGTCAGTGTCGCCTGCGTACTCGCGTCAGAGTCCCCGGCCAGCCGCTTCTTCAAGTCGTCAATCTGCGCCGGCAGGCCAGTCACGTAGTTCCTGTAGAGCGGCATGCCGAGCGAGTTGCTGAGCAGCATCTGCCGCGTGAACTCGTGGCCGATGATGGTGACGCGGCTCTGGTCGAAGATCTGGTTGCCGTGCGCGTGATCGAAGTGGAAGTGCGTGTTGATG
>Ga0315281_10004411_pt1 | contig 20421 bp, 17 predicted proteins | sample YL17G07_0_MG_FD_204540 | JGI IMG/M metagenome (GOLD analysis project Ga0315281, IMG submission 204540) | Sediment microbial communities from Yellowstone Lake, YNP, Wyoming, USA - YL17G07_0 | ecosystem: Environmental > Aquatic > Freshwater > Lake > Sediment | place: USA: Wyoming | collected...
TCGGCACTCGTCGACCGCGCCGAGCCGGGCCGCTACCACCATCCGATCGCGGTCACGCGCGCCTTTCTCGACCAACTTGACGCGGCCACTCCCCCGGTGCCCGTCGCGGAAATGGCGCTCGCCGCCCTCGGTCCCAAGATGCTCGAGCTCGCGCGTGATCGCACGCGCGGCGCGCATCCGTACCTGGCGAACCCCGACCACACACGATTCGCACGCGACATTCTGGGCGATGGACCTTTGCTGATGCCCGAACAGCCGGTGGTCCTGGAAACGGATCCCTCAGTCGCACGCGAGGTCGCGCGTGCCCACTTCACCGTCTACCTCACATTGCCCAACTACGTGAACAATCTGAAGCGCATCGGCTTCACCGACGACGACGTCAGCGGCGGCGGCAGCGACCGCCTCGTCGACGGCATCGTCGCGTGGGGTGACGAGGCCGCGATCGCGCGACGCGTGCAGGAACACTTCGACGCCGGCGCCGACCACGTGTGCATCCAGGTCCTTACTCCCCGCGGCATGCAAAGCCTGCCCCTCGACCAGTGGCGCGCCCTCGCGCCCGCGTTGGTCAGCTGAGCGTCTTTTCCATCAGGACGAGCTGGAACCGACGAAGGTCCGCGCGTCCGATCTCCGAGTAGCCGTGCTTCAGGTACATCGCGATCGCAGCCGTCTGCCGGGCCGTCGTATCGAGATGGACAGCCTCATAGCCGAGCTCGCGCGCACGAAACTCCAGACACTCGACGATCATGTCCCCGTATCCATTCCGCTGGTGCTCGGGGTGCACACGTACCCGCTTCATCTCGACGCGGGTGTCGTCGAAAGGGCGGAGTGCTCCCATCGCGACGATCGCGCCGTCGAGTTCCCCGACCACAAAGTCGCCGCGCACGTCGAGGTAAGTTGCGCGCAGAGCGCCCGGGGACGAGAGATCACCGTCGCTCAACGCGTCGTCGGGCGTGCCGGTCTGGCGAAGACCGAGCACGTGCAGTTCGACCACCCGCTCGAAATCGCGGGGTTTGTAGCCGCGAACTGAGAGGGGCGACATCGGCGCGAGCCTGCCGCGGAATCGTGACGCCGTGCGACCCAATTCTCCGTAGCCTTGCTGAGGTGCGCAGGATCGTCGTCGTCGGGGCGCCGGGATCCGGCAAGACCACGACGTCGGTCGACAACCACACCTTCCGTGAGCGCTTCCGAAACGCGGTCGCCAGTGGCTCGAAACTCTCGACTGAACGCTCACGATTTGGCACGGAAACCGTGTCATATCGCGCATGATCACTGTTAGGTTTCGCCTCATGACCGAGAGCATTGGACGGACAGCCGGCTCCGTGCCGGAACGGACAGCGGGCCGGTTCGTGGGGCAGAAGGTGCTCCGCAAGGAAGACCCCCGGCTCCTCACGGGGCACGGGCATTACGTCGACGACGTCACGTTCACAGGGATGCTGCACGCGACCTTCGTGCGCAGCGACGTCGCCCGAGCGCGCATCACCCGCCTCGACACCGACGCGGCGCGCAACGCTCCGGGTGTGGTGGCCGTGTTCACGGCCGCCGATCTGAACGACCAGGTGGCCGGCTCGATGCTGCCGAGCCTCTTCCAGGGCGCCGAAGACTTCATGGCGCCGATCTTCCCGCTCGCGCGCGACGACGTCCGGTTCGTCGGCGACCCGATCGTGCTGGTGATCGCCGAGAACCGCTACCTCGCCGAGGACGCGGCCGAGTTGGTGGAAATCGACTACGAGCAGCTCCCCGCAGTGGTCGACTACGAGTCGGCGGCCGCCAATCCGGAGAAGGTCCACCCCGACCGCCCGGCCAACGTCGCCATGATGATGGGCGGGCCACCCGAACCCGATCTCCAGGCGGTGTTCGACGGCGCCTCCCACGTCGTGACGGAGACGTTCCGCCAGCACCGCTACAGCATGGTGCCGATGGAGTGCCGCGGCGTCGTCGCCCGCTTCGACCCGTTCGACAACCAGCTCGACGTGTGGCTGTCGAGCCAGAACCCCCACGAAGCCAGGCTCGCGTTCAGCCGCGTCACCGGCCTACCCGAGAACTGCGTGCGGGTGCAGATCGGCGACGTCGGCGGTGGCTTCGGTCTCAAGTCGTTCGTGGGCCGGGAGGAGCAGACCGTCGTCCTCGCGGCGTTCCTCCTGAAGCGGGCCGTCAAGTGGATCGAGGACCGCCACGAGCACCTCATCGCGTCGGCCCACGCGCGCGTGGAGAAGATGACCGTGACGATGGCCGTCGACGGCGACGGCCGGTTCCTCGGCGCCTACGTCGACCACGTCGACGACTCCGGCGCCTATCCGATCGGCGGTGGGAGCGCGGGCATGCTCTCGTGCCCGTTGATCACCGGGCCGTACCGCGTCCCCAAGGTCGGCTACCAGACCACCCAGGTGTGGACGAACACGTGCGGCAAGGCCGCCTACCGCGGACCGTGGATGATGGAGACGGTCGCGCGCGAGGAGATGGTCGACGTGGTGGCGCGTGCGATCGGAATGGATCCCGTCGAACTGCGGCGCCGCAACGTGATCCACCGATCCGACCTGCCGTACACATCGGCGGGTGGGCAGTTCATCAACAACGTGTCGCCCGAAGAGACGCTCGAGCAGTGCGTCGGCGCGATCGGCTACGACGACTTCCGTACCGAACAGGCGAAGGCGAAGGCGGAGGGACGGCTGCTCGGCATCGGGTTCGCGCTCTACGTCGAACCGCAGACGAACTTCGGGCCCTACGGCAACGAACCGGCACACCTGCGTATCGCCCCCGACGGGCGCGTCGACGTGTACATCGCGTCGGGCGCGCACGGACAAGGACTCGAGACGACGACCGCCCAGCTCACCGCCGAGTTCCTCGGCGTGCACGTCGACGACGTGACCGTGCACCAGGGCGACACCGACGCCACGCCGTACGGCGCCGGTACCGGCGGGAGCCGCAGCGGGCCAATGATCGGCGCGGCGATCCACGACGCCGCGATCCTGCTCCGGGAGAAGGTGTTCGCGGTGGCGGGCCACCTGCTCGAAGCGGCGCCCGAGGACCTCCAGATGGAGGAGAGCCTCATCTCGGTCTCGGGAACCCCGGCGAAGTCGGTGTCGCTCGCGCAGGTCGCGCAGGTCGCGCACCTGGGCCCGGGCACGCTCCCCGACGACGTCGACCCGATCCTCGAGGTGATGCACCGCTACAAGGCCCCCGACGGCGTGTGGTCGAACGCGTGCCACGTGTGCACGTGCGAGGTCGACCCGCACACCGGGACCGTGAGGATCTCGCGCTACGTCGTGAGCGAGGACTGCGGGGTGATGATCAACCCCAACATCGTCGAAGGCCAGATCGCGGGCGGAGTCGCCCAGGGGATCGGTGGCGTGCTCTACGAGCACAACGTCTACGACGCCGACGGCAACCCCCTCTCGTCGACGTTCCTCGACTACCTCGTGCCGACCGCAGCCGAGATCCCCGAGATCGAGTGCCTCCACATCGAGACCCCCGCCACCACGCCCGGAGGCTTCAAGGGCGTCGGCGAGGGTGGGGCGATCGGCGCACCGCCCGCAGTGTTCAATGCGGTCGCCGACGCGCTCGCGCAGGTCGGCGCCACCGTGACCGATCAGCCCCTCGATCCCACAACGGTGCTCGCCGCGCTACGGGCCGCTTCCCAGGACTAGGTTTCCGAGCCGCGTTCCAAACGACGGCGACCGGGAGGCCCACTCGTGACGAGCATCGTGGCGGCAACCGAGCCGTACTACGACCCGTACGACTACGACATCGACGCCAACGCCCACGCGGTCTGGAAGCGACTGCGTGACGATGCGCCGCTCTACTGGAACGACAAGTACGAGTTCTTCGCGCTGAGCCGCTTCGACGACGTGCTCCCGGCGATGCTCGACACCACCACGTTCAGCTCCGCGCACATGACCGTGCTCGAGATGATGACGGAGGGGAAGAGCTCGGGCGGGATGATGATCTTCATGGATCCGCCCGAGCACACCCACCTCCGCAAGCTGGTGAGCCGCGCGTTCACGCCGCGCGCGATCAACGGCCTGGAACCGCGTGTGCGGCGTCTCTGCGCCGCGTACCTCGACGAGTTCGTCGGCTGGGATCGCTTCGACTACGTCGACCAGTTCGCGGCGCTCGTGCCGCCCGCAGTGATCCTCGCCCTCCTCGGGTTCCCCGAAGTAGCAGTCGACGACTGGCGCCGGGGCATCGACAGCATGTTCCACATGGAGCAGAGCGAGAGCGGGTTCGTCGGGCAACGCACGCCCGAAGAGATCCAGGCCCAGACGACGCAGAGCCTGTTCGAGATGTTGCCCGAGATGCTCGCGGAGCGCCGCCGCGAGGCCAAGGACGACCTCGTCTCCGTGTTGGTGAACTCCGATCTCGAAGAGCTCGATGGCACCACCCGCAAGCTCACCGACGCCGAGATCGGTTCGTTCGTCATGCTGCTGTCGATCGCGGGCACCGAAACCGTCGCGAGACTCCTCTCGTGGGCGGCGGTGCTGCTCGCGCGCAATCCCGACCAGCGCCGGATCCTCGTCGACAATCCGCAGATCATCCCCAACGGGATCGAGGAGATGTTGCGCTACGAGGCGCCGTCACCCGTGAACGCGCGATGGGTGAACCGCGACCTCGAGTACTACGGACAGACGGTGCCGAAGGACTCGAAGTTGCTCCTCCTCAACGGCAGCGCCGACCGCGACGAACGGCACTTCGAGAACGCCGACCGTTTCGACGTGCAACGCAAGATCGACCGCCACGTCGCCTTCGGGTACGGCACCCACTTCTGCGTGGGCGCAGCGCTGGCCCGCCTCGAGTCGCGCATCGCGCTCGAGGAAACCCTGGCGCGCTTCCCCACGTGGGAGATCGACGACACCGAACTCGAGTGGGTACACACCAGCACGGTCCGGGGATTCGCCCGGGTGCCCATCCACCTGTGAGCCATCAGAGGTAGTCGGGTCGCACCCTGACGATCTCCGCCTCGCTCGCGCGGAGCGGCCCGTCGTGGGCGGCGGCATTGTCGATCTCGCGGTAGAGGTCGTCGAGTTCTTCCGGCGACATCACCACGAGCGACTCTCCGGTCCACACGTACTCCGCGGGCACCCGGCAAGTCTACGTAGGATGCCCCCGATTCGTAACGCAGGAGCAGCCGATGACCTTGCCGACCTCCCGGTCGACCGCCCTCTCACACATCCGGATCTGCGACATGACGGGTCAACTCGCCGGCGCGGGAGCGACCCGGTTCCTCGCCGCGTTCGGCGCGCAGATCATCCGCGTCGAGGATCCCGTCCGCCAGGGCACGTGGGACATCCTGCGCGGGGTCCCGCCGTTCAAGGACGAGCGCCGCGGCATCAATCTCGGCGGTGCGTTCAACAACCACAACGTCGAGAAGCTGGGCATCACCATCGACCTTCGCCAGGAACGCGGCAAGGAACTGCTCCGCAAGTTGGTGGCGGTGTCCGACGCGGTGACCGAGAACTTCGCCGCCGGGGTCTTCGCGCGCATGGGGTTTCCCTACGACGAGATGCAACGCCTCAAGGCCGACATCGTGTACGTGTCCAACTCGGGTTTCGGCGCGACCGGCCCGTACTCGGGCTTCCGTACCTGGGGCCCGATCGTGCAGGCCGTCTGCGGCCTCACCTTCGGGAGTGGGCTCCCCGACCTCCCACCGGCGGGCTGGGGGTTCTCGTACATGGACCACATGGGCGCCAACTACATGGCCGTCGCCATCCTCGCGGGCCTGATCCACCGCAACCGCACCGGCGAGGGGCAGTGGATCGACATGAGCTGCACCGAAGCCGGGCTCTCGCTGTGCGGGCCCGATCTCCTCGACTTCACCGTGAACGGCCGGCCGCTCCGGCGCGCGGGGCAGCCCAACTCCAACCGGAACCACTCCCCCGCGATGGCGCCGCACAACATCTACGCGGCCGCCGGTGACGACGAATGGATCGCGATCGCTTGCCGTGACGACGACGACTGGCGACGACTCGCGGCCGTGATCGACGAGCCCTGGGCGAAGGACGCGCGCTACGCCACGCTCGACGGCCGCCTGGCGGGCCAGGACGCGCTCGATGCCGAGATGGACCGCTGGACGAGGACACTCGATCGGCACGCCGCGGCCGAGCGGATTCGCGCCGCCGGCGTTCCGGCGTCGATTGTCGCGTCACCCGACGATCGAATCGACCACGACCCGGGCACCGGTGAGTTCGGGCTGTGGCCCATGGCGCGTCACACCGAGATGGGCGACGTTCGGGTCGACGGCGTCCCCGTGCACATGTCCGAGACCGACTGGTCGATCGAGCACGGTGCGCCGTGTCTCGGCGAGCACACCGATGCCGTCCTGCGCGACGTACTCGGCCTCGACGCCGACGAGATCGAGTCACTGCACGAGGAGAAGGTCGTATGAACGCGCCACTGCCCGGTCCGCTCGACGGCATACGCGTGGTGGAGATCGCCAGCGAGCACGCGGCGTGGGCCGGCAAGCTCCTCGCCGACCTCGGCGCCGACGTTATCGTCGTGGAGCCTCCCGGCGGCCATCCGAGCCGCGCGTACGGCCCGTTCCTCGACGACGAGCCCGGGCTCGAGCGCAGCCTCTACTGGTGGCACTACAACACGTCGAAGCGCAGCGTCGTGCTCGACCTCGCCGACGCGGGCGACGGCGCGCGCTTTCGCCGGCTCGCCGGCGAGTCCGACGTCGTGCTCGAAGGCGAGCAACCCGGTCGCCTCGCCGCACTCGGCCTCGACCACGAGCAACTGCGCGCCGATCATCCGGAACTGATCTGGGTCGCGGTCACGCCGTTCGGTCGCACGACGTCGCGCGCACACGATCCCGCCACCGACATGACGCTGTTAGCCGGCGGCGGGCCGGTGTGGAACTGCGGCTACGACGACCACACGATCCCGCCGGTGCGCGGCGGGGGGAACCAGGCCTTCCACATTGCCAGCGTGTTCGCGGTGATGAGCACGCTCACCGCCCTGTTGCAACGCGACGTGTCGGGACACGGCCAGTTCGTCGACGTGAGCATGCACGCGGCCGCGAACGTCACCACCGAGAGCGGGAGCTTCGACTGGCTCGTCGCCAGGAACACGGTGATCCGCCAGACCGGCAGACACGCGCTCACGTTCGTGTCGCAGGAGACACAGGTGCGGTGCATCGACGGTCGCTACGTGAACACCGGCTTTCCGCCGCGGCACGTCAAGGACTTCGAGAGCCTGCGCGACTGGGTCGACGAGTTGGGCCTCCGCGAGCAGTTCGACGACATCGTGCTCCTCGACCTCGCGGTCGAGCGGGGCGGGGTGTCGCTCGCCGACCTGCAGGAGGATCCGCTGGTCGCCGAGATCTACGGCTCGGGTCGCAGCGCGCTCGTGTACCTCGCCGAACACCTCACCCCGGAGGAGTTCTTCCTCGGCGCGCAGCAGCGCGGCCTGGCGGTCGGCGCGGTCTGGTCACCGGAGGAGGCGATGACGAACGAGCACTTCGTCGCCCGCGGCTTTCCCGTGGAGGTGGACCACGACGACATCGGTCGCATGATCACCTACCCCGGCGCGCCATTCGTCTCGGCACGGTCGCCGTGGCGAATCTCCCGCCGCCCACCGCATGTCGGCGAGCACCAGTCCGAGGTGTTCGGCTCCGGCTTGTTCGGCTCCGGCTGAACTGCGCCGCGTCAGGCGGGTGGGCCTTCGATCAGCTTCACGGTCGCGTGATGGGTCGTGCCGTTCGCATCGGTCCAGCTCACCGTGACCCGGTCGCCGGGGTGGTAGCTGTTCATCGCGTCCTGTAACGCCTGGCTCGACGTGATCGTCTGGTCGCCGATGGCGACGATCACGTCGCCCGCGGTGATGCCGGCGCCTTCGGCGGGGGTACCCGCGCCGACGTCGGTGACATACGCGCCGGACCCGGGTGATGCGTTGCCGAACCGGCGACCGAACGTCGAGGCGCTCGTGTCCTGGAGCGCTACGCCGAGCAGCGCCCGGCCGCCGACGTGGACACCGCCGACTTCTTCGCCGTTGCGGATCTGCTTGGCGACAGAGAGCGCGTCGTCGATACGGATGGCGAACCCGACACCGGTCGTCATCTGCTGGAAGCGGAAACCCTGCGTCGAGGCCGCGGTGGTCATGCCGACGACCTTGCCGTTCGAGTCGACGAGCGCGCCGCCCGAGTCGCCGGGCTGCACGTCGGCTTGCACCTCGATCATGTTGGTCAGGGTCTCGGCATTCCTGCCGTCGGCGTCGGACGCGGTGATCTCGCGGCGAAGCGCGGTGACGGTACCCGGAGTCTCCGTGGGTGCACCGCCCCGACCCAGCGCGTTCCCGAGCACGACGATCGGGTCGTCGACGCCAACCGTGTCGGGGCTGCCGATCGGCACCGTGTCGAGACCGGACACACCCGTGATCTTCAGCAACGCGACGTCGGTCGCGCGGCTGTAACCCACGACCTTCGCGGGATAGGCAGAGCCGTCACTCCCGATCTCGACCCGGATCGCCTCCGCGTTGTCGATCACGTGGTTGTTCGTGAGCACCTCTCCGGAGCTCGAGATCACCATGCCCGTGCCCGCGCCCGCACCGGCGCCGTTGGCAAGCGTGGTCGTGATGTTCACCAAACCGGCGGCGACGCCGCTCGTCGACGCCGACTGCGAGGGCGTGACGGAACCGGTGTTGGCGCGAGGATCGAAGGACGAACTGCCCGGCGAGCTGGGTGACGCGAGACCGGTCGGAGCCGCGACACCCGAACCGCCTGAGAACAGCGACGCGCTGCGGGCCGCGCTGCCGAGCAGCGCCCCGCCCGCGGCGACCATCGCGGCGACGGCGACGATCACCACCGCCCGACGCCAGCCGGAGGGGGTCGGCGGCGTGGTCGGGATGGAGGGGTACAGCTCACCAGGTTCGAGCACGGGCGACCTCCCGGACGGCGGGACTGCGTCGCCTACCAGTGTCGACCGCCGAGCCTGTGAGCCACCTGTGCGCGGTGGCGTGGCAACGTGACACCCCAGCAGGGACGCAGATCAGGCGGCGGTCGTCGCGGGCGGTGCCAGCGTTGTGATGGTCAGGTTGCCGGCCACCGATGTGTCGTTGACGTATCCGGCGAACGGCCCGGCAACGGTGCAGTCGGTTGGGCCGATCTCGTCGTTCCACCGGTCAAGGGCGGTCTGGTCCAAGATCTCGATGTGTACGGTGTCGCCCTTGTCGGGCTTTCCGTTCCGGTTGCTGTCGAAAGCATCGACGATCGCACACCCGTTCCCGGGATGCTTCTTGTCCTGGCTGCGGTAGGCGGCCACGGCCATCCATGACGAAGATGTGTCGTCAGTGCTCCCGCCCGCGAGCGCGGCGGCGACGCACACCGGATCGGTGGTGATGCAGTAGTGCGCGACGCCGGCGAACGCGATCGTCACCCCAGTGGGAAAGTCTTGGTTGACGCCCTTGTCGTGGTACGTGCCCGACAAACTCGCTTCCAGACACCGACGAATGGTGGGATCTTGTGACGTGCAGGTGGAACTGATCCCCATGTTCACCTTCGCCCCGCCCTGGAGCGCCGAGATGCCCGAACCGCCTCCAGTGATCGTGGCGGGAACACAACCCGCCGCCACCACGGCAAACGCCGCAACAATCACCACTGGCCACCGACGCTTCATCAGGTGCGACTCCTCCGCAGGCGAGGAGCGTCCCCGACAAGCATGAGAAATTTACCCCGGTTCTGCCCCTTGGAACGGCACCACTCCAAGGGCGCCCTGAACCATCGCCGCCCGACGTGGGAGAGTTTTGACATGGGTGAGCGCGCTGGAAGGCTGCGCCAACGCGCCGTGGTTCTCGCGCTGGTTGGCCTGAGCACGATGATGCTCGCGGTGTCAATCTCGGCGGCTGTTCCCCTGTCGGCGGGTGTCACGCCGAAGCTCGGGGTTCAGATCATCGGGCAGGCGCCGCTGTCCGGAGATCTGATCTTCTGGGCAGGCACCCGTGTCGTCCTGGTGGGCACAACTCCGATGCCGGGCAGGGCTCGCACCGCGGTTGCAACGTTCGACCCGAAGACGGGTGCGTGGAGCGAGCCGGTGACGAGCCTCTTCACGTTTCCGCTCTATGGCACTGGTGGCGTGTGGGCCCGCAACGAGCTGATGGTTCTTGGTGTTCGGTGCCGTCCGAGTTCGCTCGAGAACGAGGGCGCATGTTCGCCGGGGTCACTTGCTGCTGCGACGTTCTCGATCCGCGACCGCTCCTGGAAAGCAATGCCCGTCCCCGACGGATACGTGCGGGACATCGAGAGCGGGTCACCGGCGTTCGGGTACGCGGTCGGTTGGACCGGACGTGAAGCGGTCTTCAAGGTCGCGAGGAGTCTCGTTGCGTTCAACCCTCGCACGAAGACGTGGCGACAACTGCCTGACCCGGGAGATGCTCGCGTGTGCGCCTACGGGAGTCGACTCGTCGCGGTCCGGACGGATGCCGCGCGGGAGTTGCAGGCGTCGCTGCTTCGCGAGGGCGACGCTGCGTGGCAACCGGCCGTCGCGCAGACGGTGGGTGGAACAGTCGCAGGTGCGCCCGAGTTCATTTGTGGTGCGCGTGGGGTCCTCGCGATTTCGCCTCAGGTTGACGAGGTCTGGCTGTTCGACACGAAGGGTGGCGCCTGGGTAGCCGAACCGCCTGCGCCCCGAGAACTCGTCAAATCCTCTTCTCCGCTCGGCTTCGTGCTCTTCACCGATACCGCATGGACCGGGAGTCACTTCGCGCTCTGGAGCCCGCGCGGCGGAGTGCTGTTCGACCCGGTCCGAGAATCCTGGCGCGCAGGTCGACCCGGACCGACCCTACGGCCGTTCGCGCACACCCAAGCATGGACCGATGCGTATGCGTTCTCCACAATGCGTGGAAGGAACGGCCGCGTCGAGTTCGTGACGTACAAGCCCGGGTAGCTCCGCGCCATCAACACATGCGAGTGCGTCTGGTTCCGACTCGTGACGACGTCGGTCTTGGCCTCGGCATAGTGCTGCATCGTCGGCCAATCCCGTTGGGCCAGCTCCCGTTTCGTCGACAGTCGGCTTCGCGACGAGTCCCACCACCGACGTCGATCCGATGTGCTCGACCTCCAGCGCCCGCGTTCCGAGTGCCGCCTCGTCGCCGGGCTCAGCGCCCACCTCGGTCACGCGGTCATCCTTCGTCGGCGCCCGCCCAGTTGAAGACGAGTCGTTCCTTCAGGCGCCAGCCACGATCGATGTGCTCCCAGGTGTCGCGGTACGTGCCACCGCTGATCGTGCCCTCGTCGGTGGGCATGAACCACTTGCCCCGGCTCTGCACCACGCCGTCGCGTTCGAAGACGTAGTGGTTGGTGCTGATGTGCGCGAGCGGCATCGGCATGCTGGTGAGAAAGCCCTTGATGGCGTCGATCCCCTCGAAGCGCACCTCGGAGCCCATGAGCCCGCTGAGGTCGAACGCGCCGTCGTCGGTGTAGAGGTTGTCGAGGCGGTCCCACTGCTTGCCGTCGATCACGTGCACGTACTGCGCCATGACCTGTTGGATCTCGATGATGTCGTCGGTGTCCATGACCGGGAGGCTACCCCGATCGAGTTCGACCGCGCTTCAGGTGATGCGTCAGGTGACCTTGCGGTACTTGCGGACCGCGAGCGGGGCGAACACGGCGACGATGCCCACGATCCACGCCGAAGCCTTCAGCACGTCCGAGCCCGCGGGAAGTCCGAGGGTGAGGTCGCGTGCGGCGTTGCACACGACCGATACGGGCTGGTGCTTCACCCATGGCTGGAGCCAGCCCGGCATCGTCTGCACCGGGATGAACGCCGACGACGCGAACACGAGCGGCGCCAGGATCGGGAACGAGGCCGCCTGGGCGGTCTCGGCGTCCTTCACGCTCAGACCGACGAACGCGAAGATCCACGACAGCGCGTACGAGAACGCGAGGATCAGCAGCACCGCGGCCAGGAGGCCCCACACGTCGGATTGGATCCGCCAGTCGACGGCGAAGCCGATGAGACACATGAGGATCATCACGAACAGGTTGCGGGCGAGGTCCGCCGTGGTACGGCCGGTGAGCACCGCGGATCGCGCGATGGGAAGCGACTTGAATCGCTCGATGATCCCGAGGTTCAGGTCACCGGCCAGGCCCACCGCAGTCGTGAGCGCACCGAACACGACCGTCTGCACGAAGATCCCGGGCATCAGATAGTTGACGTACGAGGTTCCGCCGAGACTCCGCGTGCTGATCGCACCCCCGAAGACGTACCGGAAGTTCAAGATGAAGATGACGGGCTGAATCGTCGCGAACGCGAGGAGCTGGGGGTTCCTGCGGACGTTGACGAGATTGCGCCACGCGATCGTCATGGCGTCGCCGAAGATCCGGGGACGGTTCACCTGCGCCAGCGACGAGGTCGCTCGGGGCGGTGTCGAAACCGACGTCACGAGCGCCTCCTCCGTCGTCGCCGGCCACCGGGCACGGGTACATCGGTACCGTTCTCGACGGCCTGCTCGGCGACGTGTCCGGTCAGCTCGAGGAACACGTCGTCGAGCGTGGGTTCGCGCAGCACCAACGTCGCGGGCTGGAGCTGCGCGCCGTCGAGCGCGCGCACGGTCTCGAGCATCGCTGCGCCGCCGTCACCGTCGAGCAGTGTGACGTGCACGACCTTGCCGTCGATCGCGACCGGGCCGACCGACTCGAGTTTCGTGGCCGCGACGGTCGCTTCGTCAACACTCCGTAGCGCAACTTCGATCACCGTCGCGCCGAGTTGCGCCTTCAGTGCCGACACCGTGCCCTCGGCGATCACGAGGCCGTGGTCGACGACGACGATGTAATCGGCGAGTTGGTCGGCCTCTTCGAGGTACTGGGTGGTGAGCAGCACCGTCACCCCCTCGGCCGTGAGGTCTTCGATCACGTCCCAGAGCTCCGACCGACCCTGAGGGTCGAGCCCGGTGGTGGGCTCGTCGAGAAGGAGCACCGGCGGGCGGTGCATGAGCGAGGCGGCAAGATCGAGGCGCCGGCGCATCCCACCCGAGAACGTACGGACGACACGATCCGCCGCGTCACCGAGCGCGAACTGCTGGAGGAGCTCGCGACCACGGGGCCCGATGTCGGTGGCGGGCATGTGGGTCAGGCGCCCGACCATCTTCAGGTTCTCGGAAGCGGTGAGGTTCTCGTCGACCGCGGCGTACTGACCCGCGAGGCCGATCGATCCGCGCACGGTATGGGGGTCGACCGTCACATCCACACCGAGCACGTGCGCGGAACCCGCGTCGGGCCGCAGCAGCGTCGTGAGGATCCGCACCGCCGTGGTCTTGCCCGCGCCGTTCGGGCCGAGGAGTCCGAGCACCTTGCCGACGGGAACCTCGAACGACACACCGCCGAGCGCGGTGATGTCGCCGAAGCGCTTGACGAGACCCTCGGCGAGGATCGCCGGCTGCCCGGTGGTCACGTCGCCGCGCCGGCGAGCTTGAGCTGCAAGATCCTCTCCTCGGACATGCCGAGTTCGTGCAGCATCTCGTCGGTGTGCTCCGCGAACTGCGGACCGCGGACGAGATCCGGCGGTCGCCCGTCGAACTGCACCGGGTTCGCGACGAGGTCTCGTTCGACGCCATCGCGATCGACCACGGTACGGATCATGCCCGCGGCACGCACCTGCTCGTCGTGGCCTGCCTCCACCGTGTCCTGCGCCGGGGCCCACTGACCCTGAAGGGTGCGGAACCGTTCGAGCCACTCGGCGTAGGGCCGCTTGCGGATCTCGTCTTGGATGAGGGCAGCGCCCGCTTCCGAGTTGGCCATGATCTTCGCGACGGTGTCGAAACGCGGATCAGTGACGAGGTCCTCGCGTCCGACGTGGCGGCACGTGTCGGCCCAGTAGCGACCGGGCTGCAGCATGGCGAGCATGAGATAGCGGCCATCCGACGTCGCGAACGGCCCGACGAGCGGGTTGGCGGGCGACCCGGGATGCGTGATCGAGGGCCACTCCCACGGGTTGCCGGTCACCAGCGAGATGTCGATCCCGAGCCCGTTCGCCCAGATGCCGGTGCTCAGGAGCGACACGTCGACCACCGAGGGCTCGCCGGTACTCGCGCGGGCGAAGAGTGCGGCGGCGATCCCGCCTGCGATGGTCATCCCCCCGACGGAATCACCGAATCCCGGTACCGGCATGTAGCAGAGCCCCTCCGTACCCGGCGGGGTGACGCCCACCGCCGCGCCCGAGCGAGCCCAGAACGTGCAACTGTCGAACCCACCGGCCTCGGCGTCGGGTCCCGCGGAACCGTGCGCGGTGCCCCGCACGTAGATGATCTGCGGGTTCACGGCGCGAATGTCGTCGACGTCGATCTTCAGGCGCCGCCGGGCGTCGGGCAGGAAGTTGGTGAGGAACACGTCGCTCGTACGCGCGATCTCGTAGAGCACCTCCAGGGCGTCGGGATGCTCGAGCGCGAGCCCCACACTGCGCTTCCCGCGGTTGGCGTGCTCCATCATCGGGCTGAACGACACGTGACCGTCGACGGTCTCGAGACCCATGCTCTCCATGCCACGCATGGCGTCGCCGGTGACGGCGTGCTCGACCTTGATCACGTCGGCACCCCAGTCGGCGAGCACCGCGCCCGCCGACGGCACGAACGTCCACTGCGCGACTTCGAGAACCCGCACACCTTCCATTGGTCGATAGGGCACGAACTGTCTCTGGGTCTCTTCAGCCGATGCCGTACAACGCGATTGCGCTCTCGCTCGTGATCGCCTGCTTCTGCTCGAACGTGAGACCCTCGAGCGCTTCCCCGAGCTCCTCGGTGACACCGGGGAACTTGGCGTCGGGGTGCGGGTAGTCGGAGGCCCAGATGATGCGCTCGGCTCCGACGAGCGAGGACCGCGCGGTCGTCGCGAGCATCGCCTCGTCGGGGTCGAAGCTGATCCAGCACTGCCGCTTCATGTATTCCGACGGCAGCATCGAGAGGTCGGTGACCTCCCACTGGAACTTCTTACAGTGGTGGTCGAGACGCTCGAGCCACGGGACGATCCAGCCGCCGTTCGCCTCCAAGAAGATGAACTTTGCTTCCGGGAATCGCTCGCACACTCCGCCGGCGAGCAGGTAGGCGATGGAGCTCATCACGTCGACGGGGTTCGCGATCGCCTGGGTGAACAGCACGCTGCTGCGCGCGGCGCCCGCCCGGACCTCGTCGTCGAGGGTGTGGATGCTCGGGTCGAAGTTGGCGACGTAGCTGCCGTCGTCGTTACGGGGTCGGCCGAGCCGGAGCCCGACGCAGGCGCCGGGCAGGTCGGGCGCGAGGAAGGGATGCAGCGCGATGGGAAGCCCCGTGTCTTGCGCGGCCTGCCAGATCGGGTCGTAGACGGGATCGTTGAACGGCCGCCAGTCGACCGCGGGGTTCGGGCGCATGAACACCGACACCATCCCGGGAAGCTCGGCGACGCGCCGGATCTCCGCCGCGACGCGTGCGACATCAGCGGGTTCGTGCATCGGCGGGACCGCACCGGCCCCGAAGAGCCTGCCATCACCCTCCTGCACGTGGTCGGAGCACCAGTCGTTGTAGGCGCGGGCCTGCGCCTCGGCGAAGTCGACGTCGCGGAGGCTCTGGAGCCCGAGGAGCATCGTGGGATAGAGCACCGCGAGGTCGATGCCGTCCTGATCCATGTCTTGGAGCCGCGCCTTGGCGTTGTATGCCGCCGGTCGAACCTCGGTGTATCGGAGCTCGCCGCGGAATGACTTGGCGCGGTCCTCGTCGCTCAGCCCCGCGGTTCCGGCCGCGGCCATGAAGTTCGCCGGCGTGACCGTGCCGTTGTAGTGGAGCCACTCCTCGCCGGCTTCGTCGGTCTCGATGTGCCAGATGCGGTCCCGGTACTTGGCGGGCGCGTAGTCGGGCATCCCGGTGGGGTGCTCGAGGATGTGGCCGTCGGAGTCGATGTATCGAAGCTCGGTCGCCGTCATGGGAACTCCTTGTCGTCGGACTGCACTGACGATACCGCCCAGGCCGCAACGACTCCACCCGTCGCCCGTTCGCCGGCCTCGCTCGTTCCGCGCCCGTGTGCCAGCATCGACCCCGTGAATCTCGAAGGGGCAAGCGTCATCGTCACGGGCGGAGCGTCGGGACTGGGTGAGGCGAGCGTGCGCCGCCTGGTCGCACGCGGCGCCAAGATCACGATCGCCGACATCAACGACGAACGCGCCGAGGGGATCGTGAGCGAGCTCGGCGCGCAGGTCGGATTCGTGCACACCGACGTCACGCTGGAGCCCGACGTGACCGAGCTCGTCCGGGTTGCCGCGGCGCGTGGACCGTTACGGGTCGTCGTGAACTGCGCCGGCCACGGCGTGAGCAAGCGCATCGTGGCGCGCGACGGGACTCCACACGACCTCGAGAGCTTCGTCTGGACGGTCGGGCTCTGCCTGTTCGGCACGTTCAACGTGATGCGCCTCGCGGCCGCGGCCATGGCCCAGACCGATCCCGACGAGGACGGGCAGCGCGGTGTGATCGTGAACACCGCGTCGATCGCCGCCTTCGACGGCCAGATCGGGCAGGCCGCGTACTCGGCAGCCAAGGGCGGCGTCGTCGGCATGACCCTGCCTGCAGCGCGTGACCTCGCCACGATCGGTGTGCGCGTCGTGACCATCGCGCCGGGAACGTTCCTCACCCCCGCGATGGCGAACGCGCCCCAGCAGATGCTCGACGGCTTCGCGGGCATGCAGCCGTTCCCCAAACGCCTCGGCCATCCCCACGAGTTCGCGATGCTCGTCGAGCAAATCGTCGACAATCCCATGCTCAACGGCGACACGATTCGACTCGACGGCGCTGTCCGCTTCCCGCCGCGTTAACTACGACGCGGCGGCGAGTCGCTGCTTGGCGGTCTCGTAGACGTCGGGCGCGAGCACGCCCTTCTGCGCGACGGCGACGTTGGCGGCGAGGTGCTCCAGGTTCGCAGTCCCGACGATGGTCGTATGCATGTCGGGATGGCTCAGGGTGAAGCGAAGCATGAACTCCATGCGCGTCATGCCGTCGAGCAGGTCGTCGAGATCGGCATGCTGCCACTGATCGCGTCGCGCCTCGACCATGGGCCGCCAGAAGTCGGGGTACCGCGCGAGCGTCTCGTCGTCGACGGCGGGCGCACCGCGCGCGACCCCACCGCGGATGATGGTGCCGGATCCCGCAGATGCCGCGTCGGTGATCGCGCCCTCGTGCTCCCGTTCGAGTGCGGAGTACGGGATCTGGAACGCGTCGAACACGCCCATCGCGATGTGGTCGGTGAGATGGGGCAGCGTGCCCGACATCCCGATGAAGCGCGTCTTGCCTTCGTCGCGTAGCTCCGTGAGCGCTTCGACCGCGCCGTTGGCTTCGAGCATGTCGCGCGACGGGCTGATGTGGAACTGCACGAGGTCGAGGTGGTCTGTGCGCATCCGCCGAAGGCTCTGCTCGACACCGGCGCGGATGTTCTCGGGTGTGAACACGTGCGCGGGGCGCTCTCCGGCGGGCGGGGGTGGCTGATTCACCGGGCACCCGCACTTGCTCGCCAGGAAGAACTCGCCGCGGCGCTGAGCAATGTGCTCCCCGATCAACTCCTCGGACACGCCGTAGTCGGGCGACGTGTCGATGAAATTGATGCCGGCATCGAGCACTGCGTTGAGGATCTCGCCCGCGGTGCCGGCGCCGGCGGCTCGGCCGGCTCCGGCGCCGCCGCGGAGTTCCATCGCGCCGTAGCCGAGCTTGGTGACCTCGAGGCCCGTTCGCCCCAGCGTCGCTCTCGGAAGTTCAGTCACGGCTCACTCCTTGTCGTGCCGACGTCGTGCCGACGTCGTGCCGACCGGTCGGCGACGTGCGACCGGTGCCTTGCCGGTACGTCGTACGCTAGCGGGGGATGACGTGACCGCCGAGTTGGTGATAGGCAATGCGGAGTAATCCGGTCCCGCTCGACAGCGCAGCACCGGAAGGTCGCCGGACATGGGGGGAATCCATGACAGGTTTGGTCGCACCTCGACGTACTCAACGCCGCGGTCTCGTCGTCATCGCCCTCCTGATCGCGTGTGCCCTCGTGGCGGCAATGGCATCGATCGCGGGCGCCGTCCCCAAGCCGGGGCCCCAGGTGCCGGCCGCCGGGGTCGGCACGGCGGCGGCGAAGCACTCCCCCAACTGCGGCCCCGACAGCCGGCTCGCCTACCCCTACCAGCAGCGCGCGCCATGCACGCGTCCGCTCCGCAAGGGTGAGCGCAACGGCGGGGCGACGACGATGGGCGTCACGAAGGACACGATCAAGATCGTGCTGTTCATCGGAACGCACTCGCAACAGCAGCAGACCTGGAACGCACTCGGGCAGTCGCCTCCGAAGGACCATGCCACCGGCCAGAACGGCTACGTCGAGGATGCGTACCGGGACTGGAACGAAGTTCTCGCGCACAGCTACAACACGTGGGGCCGGAAGTTCGAGTTCGAAGTGGTGACCCCGACCGGCGCCGACGAAGCCGCCCAGCGCGCCGATGCACTCAACGTGGCCGCGAGAAAGCCATTCGCGGTGGTCGTGGCCGTGCCCGCGATCGGCGGCAACGCCGTCGGTGGTGGCCAGGTCTTCGCATCCGAGTTGGTAGCCAAGAAGATCGTCGTCTTCGCCGCCGGTGTCACGAACGCCGAGGCCGGCAGGCAGGCACCGTACCGTTGGCTCGGCGGCATGGACGCGAACGCTTCGGCGGTGAACGGCGTGCAGTTCGCGGCGCGCCAACTCAAGGGCAGCACCGCCAAGTGGTCGGGAGACTTCGTCGACACCAAGCGCGTGTTCGGGTCGATCCACCCCGAACGGGGCATCGACTGGCAGTACTTCGTGAGCACCGCGAAGAAGGAGGGCCTCAAGCTGGCCCCCGGTACCGACCTCGTGTACAGCGTGCCCCTCGACACGAGCCAGACGAGCGCAAAGCAGCAGGAAGAGGCTCCCATCCTCACGGCCAAGCTGAAGGATGCCGGTGTCACGACGGTGATGCTGTATGCGCCGTACACGATGATCGGACAGATCTTCAGAGCCGCCAACAGCCTCGACTACCACCCCGAGTGGATCTTCCCGGGCTACGCGGCAGGTGACATCGAGATCACCGCGCGCATCAACAGTGCGCAGTATCCCGATCAGATGAAGCACGTGTTCGGCTTGGGGACCCTCCAGCCCTATGTCGCCGGCGTCGAAGACGCCCAGGTGAACTGGTTCGACTGGTACTGGGGCAAGAACCAGGGCGTCTACCAGGCAGGTCCCGTCGCCGCGCTCTACAACCTTTACGCGGGCGCCAGCCTCGCCGGTCCCAAGCTCACGCCACAGTCGCTGCACCAGGGCCTGTTCAGCTACCCGGCGTTCGGCGGCGCCGCGAGCAACCAGGTGGTGACGTTCATGTTCGGCTACGGCCGGTCGTCGGGCCTGCCCTACGACGAGTACTCCCAGGTGGGGCTCGACTACGCCGTCATGTGGTGGAACCCCACCGAGAAGGGGAAGGGCAAGATCCTCTTCGACGAGGGAACGGGCCGGTTCATGTACATCAACGGCGCCAAGCGCTACTACGCCGGCCAGTGGAAGAAGGGCGAACCCAAGCTCTTCGATCCGAGTGTCGCGATCTCGCAGTTCGATTCGCTCCCGAAGTCGGATGCGGTACCCGACTATCCGTGCAAGGGGTGCCCCAGCACGAAGACCTGAGCCGACACGTCTCGCGACGCGACGGGAGTGGTAGACCTTCCGTCGCGTCCGAGACGTCACGTGGCAACGCGAAGATCATTCACAGGAGGCTCCATTGGAATTCGGCTTGTTCATCCAGGGATACAACCCGGCGTTCCGCAGGGGCAGCGATCCGGTCGAAGCCGAACACCGCGTGTTCATGAACGAGATCGCCGCCGTCGAGGCCGCCGATCGCGCCGGCTTCAAGTACGTGTGGCTCACAGAACACCACTTCCTCGACGAGTACTCGCACCTCTCTGCGAACGACGTGATGAGCGGCTACCTCGCCAAGTCGACGGAGCGCATCCACATCGGGGCGGGCATCTTCAACCCGCTCCCTCAGGTGAACCATCCCGCGAAGGTGGCCGAGCGCGTCGCGATGCTCGACCACCTCACGGAAGGCCGTTTCGAGTTCGGCACCGGCCGCGGCGCGGGGAGCCACGAGATCCTCGGCTTCCTCCCCGGCATGAAAGACCTGTCGCAGACCCGTGAGATCTGGGAAGACGTGATCGGCGAGTTCGCGAAGATGTGGACGCAGGAGACCTACGAGGGCTACGACGGCAAGTACTGGTCGCTCCCGCCGCGCAAGATCCTGCCGAAGCCCTACAAAAAGCCGCACCCGCCGATGTGGTACGCCGCGGGGAACACGTCGAGCTACGAGATGTGCGCGCGGAAGGGTCTCGGCGTGCTCGGGTTCTCGGTGCAGTCACTCGAGGAGATGGCGCCGGTCGTCGAGGCCTACAAGAAGGGCATCGCCAGCGCGGAGCCCGTGGGCGCATTCGTGAACGACAACGTGATGATCACGACCG
>Ga0315281_10004412_pt1 | contig 20420 bp, 20 predicted proteins | sample YL17G07_0_MG_FD_204540 | JGI IMG/M metagenome (GOLD analysis project Ga0315281, IMG submission 204540) | Sediment microbial communities from Yellowstone Lake, YNP, Wyoming, USA - YL17G07_0 | ecosystem: Environmental > Aquatic > Freshwater > Lake > Sediment | place: USA: Wyoming | collected...
GTACGTCTCCATCACCTCAGGTCTTCCGGTCGAGGCCGCCCGGCCGTAGACTTCGAACAGTTCCGGATTCGATTCCCTGATACCTGGAATGAGTTCAGTAACCTTGCGGCCGACTACATTCTTCAGTCCGGTCAGCCGTTCGAAAGATTCGTTAACGCTGAGATAGACAAAATCCCGTGGTTGGCCGTTTTCAAGGATCATTCTGCAATAGGCAAGTCCTTCCTGCATGTTCTCGAACAAACCTCGGTAATAAACTTCGCTGCGGGCCAGCGCTGCTTCGGCTTGCCGGCGCGCAGCTTCGCGCTCGAAATTGTCGAGAGCGAAGGTGATGTCCGTGGCCATTTCTTCCAGCAGCGCCCGCGTCTGGCCATCGAAGACGCCGGGTTCGGCGGAATACAGATTAAGCGTTCCGATCACTGCACCGGCGCGGCGCAGCGGCAGCGCCGCCACTGAGCGAACGCCGAATTGCGCCGCCAGCGCGTGCCAGGGTTCGGTGGCCGGATCCTGCAGGAAATCCTGGCAGTAATACGGCTTGCCCTCGCGCAGGGCGAGCGCCGCAGGCCCCCTGCCCTCCGGCTGGGTGGGGTCGGTGCTAATCTCGATCTTACGCACGTAGCCATCGATGCTGCCATCGATGGCCGCCGGCACGATGCGCCGGTGTTTTTCGTCGACGAGGCCGACGCAGGCACCAGCGTAGCCGCCGAATTCGACCGCGATGCGGCAGATACGCGAGAACAGTTCGTTCACGTCGTGCAGCCGGACGATGGCCTCGTTGGTTTGGCTCAGCGTCGCGTAGGCGCTGTTCAGGCGCCTGATTTGCGCCTCGGCGGTATGGCGCTCGCTGATGTCGCGGATGAAGCTTTGCCGATAGGGCTTGCCGTCGATGTCTATGGTCTGGCTGCTGACTTCTACCGCGAAGGTGCTGCCGTCCTTGCGCCGGTGCACGGTCTCAAACAGCGCGCCGCCCGGGCGTCCCGATGCCTGCCAGTGTTCCTCCAACACTGCCTGCGACTCCGGTGCGCGCAGATCGCGCAGATTCAAGTGCCGCAGCGCATCTTCGCTGTAGCCGTAGGCCGCGGCGGCGGCGCTGTTGGCTTCGACGATGTTGCCCGAGGGGTCGATCAGCAGGAACACGTCGCGCGCCAGTCTGACCAGTTGCTCATAGTGGCCCACCAGGGCCGCGCGTTCCTCGCGGTGACGATCTTGCACATCAAGCATGCGGTTGAACTCTTGCGCCACGTATTCGATCTCGGCTGGGCCGGCGACGCGCGCGCGCGCGGCGGCGTCGCCGCCGGATATTCGCGCAGCCGTGGTGGCGAGCTCGCGTATGGGCGCTGCGATGGCGGCGCCGATCCGCCATGCCAGGGCCAGCACCAGCAGCAGTACGACGGTCCCGATGACGGCGACCCGGGCGAGACGTTCACGGTAATCGGCGAACACTTCGTCTTCGGGCAAACCGACGACGACACGCCACTTCGTCCCGGGAACGGTCTCGACGGCGTACAGCCGCTGCACTCCGTCCGATCCAGGCGTGGAGAAAGAGTCCGCATGCCTGTCGCGGATCGTCTCGGCCTGTGAGCCGGGAAGCGGCTTTCCTATCCATTCCGCGAAATCAATCGAGCGCAGCAGAAACTTGTTGTCGCCGTCAAGAACGAACTGAACCGCATTCTTCGGAGAACGCAGGAACAGCCGTTCATTCAACCGCAGCAGATCGAGGCCCAGGAGAACCAGACCGGACACCTTGCCTTGATCATCGCGTATCGGGTAGGTCAGGACCGACACCCAGCGCCCGGAGGTCGGCCCCACAAAAGCATCGCTGACCGCAAAAGCGCCGCTGCGTATACCTTCCCGGAACCACGCTAGCCCGCTCATCTGCGCTTGCGTGGGCGGGCTCGGATCGGAGGAGCAGACGAGATTGCCCTGCGCATCGCGCACCGCAAGCGTGGTGAATTTAGGGTACGGGCGTACATATTCGCCGATGACGGGATCGCAGTCGCGCGGGTCGAGCGCCCTGACCCGCGGCCGCGCGGCGAATTGGCGCAGCACCGTCTCCTGCTCGCGCACCATCTGGTCCAGAACCGATCGCGTCTCGTCAACGAGGTCCTTCACCTTGACATAGGCGGCCTCGCTCGCTTCCTGCGAATCGTGGACGACGTAATGGGCGACGATCGCGACGGCAGGCAGCGCTATCCCCAGAACCAGCAACAGCAGCTGGGCGCGAATTGACAGGCGGTGACGAAGGAACATCAGAGAACCTCGATCTATTCGTTCCGCTGCGACGATCTTTCAATTCTTCGCAAAATGTTCACGAGCCGATTTTGTTTCTGCGTCTCTCAATCCGACATCCCGGCAGAGGTCATCCCCTCTGTTCAATCTCCAAGCAGCGAGCCCGTCTTCGTGATATTTGGCCCGACACGCGCTACCCGCTTGGACCGTGCGTTATAGCGTTATAGGGAGGGAAAGGTACTGGCACGAAGCCCGGGCAAAATAACATCCGCGACTGCATAGGCACTTGATGCAGGTCAAACAGGGTGCGGGCCTCTAATCCGCTTTGGAACAACGTTTAATCCATCTCCGCGCGCAGCCGCCGCGCCATGGCGCGGGCGTAGTAGCCGGGCGCAAGCCTGCTCACCCACCAGGCGAGTTTCGCCATGCGCCCGGGCAGCAGCAAATGCTTGCCGTTTCCTGCGGCATGCAGAATAGCCGCGGCGATGTCTTCCGCCTGGGCGCGCGCGCCGACGATCTGCTGCCCGTGCCGCGCCGGCTGGCCATCGCCGCCGAGTGCGTTCCTGTCGATGCCGGTGGCTATGAAGGACGGGCACACCATCAGCACCCCTACCCCGTCATCGGCGAGTTCGGTGCGCAGGCTCTCGAAAAATCCGTGCAGCGCGTGTTTCGCCGCGGCATAGCCTGTGCGCGCTATCAGCGGCGCAAAGCCGGCGACGCTGGAAATGACGATGATCAGCCCGCGGGATTCGAGCAAGGCATCCAGCGCCGCGCGGGTGCAATGGATTGAGCCGAAGAAATTCACCTCCATCACGCGCCGGATCACCGCCGGGTCGGTGCGCCGGTAGGCGCTGCGGTGGGTGATGCCGGCGTTGTTGATGAGCACGTCGATTCGGCCCCAGTTCCGTATCACCTCGCCCATCGCGCGTTCGCACGCCGCCGCGTCGGTCACGTCGCACGCGAGGCCTAGCGTCTGCCGTCCTTCGCCGCGCAGTTCTGCAGCCAGGGCCTCGACCCCGGCCACATCGCGGTCGAGCGCGGCGATGCGGGCGCCGGCTGCGGCGAACGCGCGTGCCAGTGCTCGCCCCAGACCGCCCGCGGCGCCGGTGATCACCACCACCTTGCCCAAAAAATCACGCTGCGTCACAACTCATCCCGGCGCGCATGCGCGGCGAGGTAGAACTCGAACACCTCGGCCGAAGTCTTCCGCGGCACATAGCCGAACACCTCCTTCAGCCTGCGGTTGTCGAGCACCGGCCGATAGCGCAGGAAGTTCACCTGCTCCGGCCCGTACTGCGTCAGCCCCAGGGCTTTCAGCAGCGCCAGCGCCGCCTGCAGCAGCCACGCGGGAAACACCACGCAGCGCTTGCCCAGGCGCGCGGCGATTTCGCGGATGCCGAGGGCGCCGTCGCCGGCGACGTTGTAGACGCCGGTCTTGTCCGAGTACACGGCTTCGAGCATGCAGCCGACCACGTCCTGGTCCCAGATGAATACGAACGGGCTGTCCGATCCCCGGATCGCAATCAGCCGCGGCTTTTCGAACAGGTCGGTAATCTGGTTGCGCACGGTCTCGCCGAGAATGGTGCCGATGCGAAACACTACCTGCCGCAGCTGCGGCGCGCGCGCGCGGTAGTCGGCGAGCATTTCCTCGACTAGGCGCTTGTGCCAGGAGTAGGCGAACTCCTCGTTGCCGCGCACGGGTGCGTCCTCGGTGATCCAGACCGGATTGTCGGCGTGGTAGCCGTAGGCCGCGCCACTCGAGGATACGATGATTCTGATCACGCCTGCAGCAAGGCAGGCATCGAGCAGGTTCCGGGTTCCGAGCACATCCACCGAATATTCGAACTCGCGCCTGCTGTTCCTGCCCGGGGTGACGATCGACGCCAGGTGCACCACCGTGTCGACCGCATGCCGCCGCAGCATCGTGGCCAGGTCGGGCGCGCGGATGTCGGCGGTTGCATAGTCGACCTCGGCCAGGCGCTTCTCACGCGGCACTTCGCGCACGTCCATCGCGACCACGGCCGCCGGGCGGCGCGCGTCGCCCGCCAGCGCCGCCACCAGCTGACTGCCGAGGTAACCGGCCGCGCCCGTCACCAGTACGCGCGGCGCGGCCACTATTTTCCTTTCGGCTCCTGATGCATGTCCTTGAAGTGGATCAGCCCCGGCGCCCACATGTGCTTCACCGGATTGACGTCCACGTGGATCACGGCGCAGCGGCCGCTGGCGCGGCAGCGCTCCAGCGCCGGCTTCAGCTCCGTCGGATCGGACACGCGCTCGCCGTGCGCGCCCATCGCGATCGCCAGCTTGTCGAACTCGATCTCGCCCAGGTCGGTGGCGATGTTTTGCTCCGGCGGAAGCGATTTCATCAGCAGCGTTCTGACCGGATGCAGTGTGAAAGACTGGTTCATCTTCACCATGCCCCAGGCTTTGTCGCACAACACCAGGTAAATGACTTTGAGCTTGTTCCGCACCGCGGTCTCGATCTCCTGCGGGTGAAAACCCATCGCACCATCGCCGATGATGCATACCACCTGCCGCCCGGGCAGCGCCACTGCCGCCCCCAGCGCCTGCGCCACGCCCGCGCCGAGCATGCCGAACTTGAACGTAGACAGGAGCGTATTGGGCACGCGCACCTCGTGGTAGAAGCTCGCCCATATCGTAGTGTTTCCGCCGTCGGCCACGAGGATCGCATCGTCGGCAAAGAACTCGCGGCACACGCTCGCCACATGCGATGAATGCATCGGTGCGGAGCGATCCGCGAGCGCCCGGTTCCACCCTTCTCGGTCCTGCCGCATGGTCTCGTTGTAGCGTGCAATATTCTTCTTCCGCGCGTCGGTGCGAATTTCGCCTTTCTTCGCCCCCAGCCTGAGGGCGAGCGCGGCGAGAAACAGCCTGGCATCGCCGAGTATGGCGAGATCGGCTGGCTTGTTCATGCCCAGCATCTCGCCATCCGCGTCGACCTGGATCATCTTCTGCTTCGACGGGTGGCGCCAGTAGGGCGCCTTGCCCCACCAGTCGGTCTCGCCGAAGCGCGTGCCGAGCGCCAGCACCAGGTCGGCGTCGTTGCGCGCGGCGTGGTTCAGCTTGACATGGATCATCGGCAGCGCGAGTTCGGAGGTTTCGGGCAGCACACCGCGCGCCGACCAGCTCGTCGTCACCGGCGCACATAAGAGTTCCGCTACCCGGCGCAGTTCTGCATACGCGGCCGCATGGATGATGCCGCTGCCGGCGTGGATCAAGGGCTGCTCGGCCGCGATCAGCATCTCGGCTGCGCGCTCGACCAGCTCGGGCGGGGGCACGCTGGGCGCGGTCCTGCGGTACTGGTGCGGCGCCCAGAACACCGGCTCGGCCTTCACCTTGGTGTTCATGATGTTCTCGGGTACGTCGATGTGCACCACGCCCGGCCTGCCCTCCCAGGACTTGCGCAGTGCCATGCGCACCAGTTCCGGGATGCGCTCGAACGAGGAAATGACACAGCTCCATTTCGCCATCTTCCCGATTACGCCGGACTGGTCGAAACACTGGTAGCTGCCGCCTCGATCCGGGTAGGCGATGCCGGGGCGGCGGCAGGCGGTGACCACCAGCACGCGGTTGCCTTCGGCCTGCTCCACCGCGATGCCGGGCAGCGCGTTGGCGACCCCGGGCCCGTTCGACGCCATGCATACGCCGAGCTTGCCGGTGAGCCGGGCATAAGCGCCGGCCATGTGCACGGCGCTGGTCTCGTGGCGCGGCGTGATCAGATCGATGCCGTGAGTATGCAGGCTGGCATAGAAGCCGAAATAGGTGCCGTCGATGATGCCGAACACCTTTTGCACCTCTTCGGCCTGCAGCATTTTGACGATGACTTCACCGCCGCTGATTTCAGACATGCGTTCTCCTGTCGTGGCTGCTTATCGGGTTAACGACAGTATAGGGGATCGGCCGCGGGGCGGCCGAAACCCATCGGGGCCGCGGTGGACGCGGGGCACGGTATCAGCGGCTCCGCACCCCCAGATGCGCATCGAGCACCTCCGGCTGCGCGAGCAACGTCGCCGAGGAAGCTTCGAACACGATCTCGCCATGATCGAGGATCACGGCGTAGTCGGTGACGCCGAGTATCTTCTGCGCGTGCTGCTCGACCACGATGGCGGACATGCCCTCATCCCGGATCAACCGCCGCACTACCGCGAGAACCTGCTCGGCAACCAAGGGCGCCAGACCTTCGAGCGGTTCGTCGAGCAACAGCAGATCGGGATTAAGCATCAATGCGCGGCCAATCGCGAGCTGCTGCTGTTCCCCTCCGGATAGCTGCGTGCCGAGGTTGGCGCGCCGCTTGTGCAGATTGGGGAATAGGTCGTACACCCGCGCGGCATCCCACGCGCCCGGCCGTGCGATGGCGGTGAGATTCTCTTCCACGGTCAGCGATTTGAAAATGTTGCGCTCCTGCGGCACCCAGCCTATGCCGAGCGCCGCGCGCCGATCCGGTCGCAGTCCGGTGATGTCCTCCCCCTTGTAGCTGATGGAACCGGAATAGCGCTCGGTCAAGCCGACAAGGCTGGCGATCAAGGTGGTCTTGCCGGTGCCGTTTCGTCCCAGGAGCGCGCACGAACCCCCGGCGGGCAGGCTGAACGAAATGGCAGTCAGTATGCTTGCGCCTCCATATCCGGCCGACAGCGATTCTACCCGGAGCAACTCGGGACGCTCAGCCATGGGGAGCCTCGCCGAGATACACCGCGCGCACGCGCGCGTCGCGCGCCACTTCTTCATTCGTCCCCTCGGCGTACAGGGCCCCGTTGACCAATACCGAAATGCGGTTGGCGAAACTGAATACCAGGTCCATGTCGTGCTCGATCAGCAACACCGTAACATCGACGGGAAGCGCCGCGAGCGTATCGAGGATTTCCTTGCGTTCGCCCTCGGGCACGCCGGCGACCGGTTCGTCCAGCAGCAGCACCGTGGGCTGACCGGCGATGGCGATGGCGATTTCCAGCAGGCGCCGTTTGCCATAGGGCAGAATGGCGGTCTTCTGGTTCATGACGTCGGCGAGGCGCAAGCGCTCGAGTATGCCGGCGCTGTCCTCGACCACCGCGCGATTGCGCCCAATCGCCTGCCACCAGCCCGCGCCTAGCCGTCGCCGCTCGCATGCGGCGAGCGCAACGCATTGCAGCGGCGTGAGTTCGGCGAACAACTGGTTGATCTGGAAGGTGCGCACCAGACCGCGGCGCACGCGCTGGTGCGGCGCGAGACGGGTGATGTCGGAGCCGTCCAGTTCGATTCTCCCGCCGCTGGGCGCCAGGACGCCCGTGAGCAGGTTGATCAGCGTAGTCTTGCCCGCGCCATTGGGGCCGATCAGTGCGTGCCGCGCGCCCTGTTCCAGGCGGAGCGAAACCTCCTGCGTTGCGGCGATGCCGCCGAAGTGCTTGTTCAGCGAAAATGTCTGCAGCACCACAGCCACTTATCGAACCCCCGGCTTGCGCCACGTTGCCCGCGCCGCAGCGAGCCAGCTCCACGGCCGCACCAGGCGTTCCCGCCCGATGAGCACGATCAGCACCAGGATCAATCCGATCCAGAACTGCCAATACTGCGGCGTCAGCGCCGCGATCCGGTCGTGCATCAGCGCGAACAACGCTGCCCCGATCAGGCCGCCATAGAGGTAGCCGGCGCCGCCGATCACCAGCACCAGCAGCACCTCTGCAGACCGATGAAACGCCAACACGTCGAGGGATGCGAATCCGGTGGTCTGCGCGAGCAGCGCGCCGGCGGCGCCGGCCATCGCGGCGGCAAACGTATAGATGGCGGCCAGCCTAGCATTGACCGGGATGCCCACCGCCGACGCGCGCAGGCGATTGTCGCGCAGCGCCTGCAGCGACAAGCCGAACGGTGCGTGCACCACCCGGCGCGCGACGAGGAAGAACCCGAACAGCACAACCAGACTGTAAAGGTAGGCGGTCCTGCCGTTGAGCTCGAATTCGAACGAACCCAGCAGCGGCTTCATCACCACGCCCTGCAGCCCATCCGCCCCGCCCGTCAGCCAGCGCAGCTGATTGGCGATTTCGAACAGTATGAGCGAAATGCCCAGCGTGACCATGAGACGGGTCAGGTCGGATCCGCGCAGTACCAGCACGCTGGTTACGAGTCCCAGCGCAGCCGCCGCGGCGATCGCCACCGCAAGCCCCAGCAGCGGGTCCGCATGAACATGCTTGGCGAACAGCGCCGCGCCATAGGCGCCGAAACCGAAGAACGCCGCATGCCCGAGCGAAACGATGCCGGCATAACCCAGAATCAGGTCGAGCGACAGCGCGAACAGCCCGAGTATGGCGATTTCGTTCAGCAGCAGGTAATGCCGCTGAAAGGCAAACGCGGCCGCAATCGGCATGAGCCAGAATGCCAGTTCGAGCGCGCGCCAGCGCGATGCCTGCGCGAACGACGCAGATGCAGCGTCGATGATGGTGCGGCGAGTCGGCTCAAGGCCCATCGAATCAGCGCGACGATTCGCGCGCGAACAGCCCCTGCGGCCGGATCATCAGCACGGCGATCATCACGCAGTAGATGATGAAGGCGCCCGCGTTCGGGACATAATACTTGCCCGCCACGTCGGCGATGCCGAGCAGCAGCGACGCCAGCAAAGGCCCGGTGACGCTGGTGGTTCCGCCCACCGACACGACCACCAGGAAGTAGATCATGAACTTGAGCGGGAAGGTCGGGTCGAGTCCGAGGATTTCCGCGCCGAGCGCGCCGCCCAGGCCGGCGAGACCGGAACCGAAAGCGAAGGTGAGCAGGAAGATCCGGTCGACGTCGATGCCGAGGCCGGCGGCAACGCGCGGGTCGTCGACCGCCGCGCGCAAGCGGCTGCCGAAGCGCGTGCCGACCAGAATCCACTGCAGCGCGAGCGCGAGGCATGCGCACACTACGACAATGAATAGGCGGTAGGCGCCCAGGCCGACGCCTTCGATCTCGATCCGGCCCTTCAGGAATTCCGGCAGCTGCATGAACTGCTGCTGCGACCCCATGGCGTAGTCCACCGCGGCGACAGCCATGAAAATGATGCCGATCGAGAACAGAACCTGCTCGAGGTGACCCTTCGCATACAGGCGCCGGTAGAGGGTGCGTTCAAGCACGGCGCCCAGCAGGGCAACCGCGACAAAAGCGACGGGCAGGCACCACAGGAACGGAATGCCGTAGCGGCCGGTCAGCACGACCGTGAGGTATCCGCCCGCCATCGCGAAAGCGCCGTGCGCAAGATTGACGAAATTCATCAATCCCAGCGTTACCGCCAGCCCGCAGGCGAGCACAAACAGCAGCATGCCGTAGGCAATGCCGTCGAACAGTATGGTCAGCATGGATGCTGCTCGCCGCTCCGGCACGCCGGGCGCCCGCCTTGCGTGCCGGCCGCCATGGATCGGACTACTGCTTCGCCGCCTTCACCGGATCCTTCACCATCGGAATCGTGTCGAACTCGACGTTGTAGAGCTGATCGCCCGTCTTTTCGACCTTGCGGATATAGACGTTCTGAATGATGTCGCGGGTCTGCGCATCGATGGTGACGGGTCCGCGCGGGCTTTCCCAGGACATCCCCTTCATCGCCGCCAGCAGCGCCTCTCCGCCGGTCGCGCCCTTGGTCGCTTCGAGCGACTTGTAGATGAGATGCATGCCGTCATAGCCGCCGACCGCCATGAAGTTCGGACGCATCTGCGCGGACTTGGTAAATGCGTCGACGAAGGCGCGATTGGTTGCGGACGGATGGGCCGCCGAATAGTGGTGACTGGTAATAACGCCCAGCGTGACGTCGCCCATGCGATTGAGAATATCGTCGTCGGTCACGTCGCCGGTTCCGATCAGGCGGATGCCGGATTTGTCCAGGCCGCGCTCGGCGAACTGCTTCGCGAACGACGCGCCGACGCCGGATGGAACGAACACGAACACCGCATCGGGCGCGGCATCGCGCACGCGCTGCAGGAAAGGCGCGAAATCCGGGTTGGCCATCGGCACGCGCAACTCCGCCACCATCTGACCGCCCGCCGCGGTGAAACGGCCCTTGAAGGCGTTTTCCGCATCTATCCCCGGGCCATAGTCGGAAACGAGCGAGACGACTTTGCGGATCTTGTTCTTCGCCGCCCAGTCGGCCATGCCGATCGCAACCTGCGGCAGCGTGAACGAGGTGCGCGCGATGAAAGGCGACTGCTCGGTGATGATGGAAGTCGCCGCCGCCATGACGATCATCGGCACCTTGCCCTGCGTGGCGATGGGCGCGGTCGCGAGCGCGAGCGGCGTCAGGCCGAAGCCGGCGAGGAACTGGACCTTGTCGTTGACCACCAGCTCCTGCGCCAGGCGGCGCGTGGTATCCGCCACGCCGCCGTCGTCTTTGAGTATCACCTCGATCTTTTTTCCCGCCGCCGTCGCGCCGTTGCGCTGGACGTAGAGCTTCACCGCGGCTTCGATCTGCTTGCCGGTGGACGCGAACGGACCGGTCATCGGCAGGATTAGCCCGACCTTGACTACGTCCTGCGCCATCGCGGCGCCGGCGAGGCCGGCCAGAAGCGCAAATGCCGCCAGGCGTTTAAACCAGGTTCCTTGGTGCATGCGGGACTCCTCGAAGTAAGACGAATGATTGCAATATGCCCCATTGTTTGCAATATTGCAGGGCGTATATTCGATTATTACACCAGAATGGACCAGCGAAGAGCGGAAATCCGTCCCGTGTGCATGCGACCGGGCCCGCTTTCCCTTCTCGCCGGGCAAATCCGCCTAAAGGAGACGCCATGTCACAACGCACGATTCCGCCTTTCCGCGCCGATCACGTCGGCAGTTTTCTGCGCCCGAAAACGCTGCTGGATGCGCGCGAGCAGCAGCGGCAGGGCGGGATTTCCAGGGCGCAGCTGCGCGAGGCCGAAGACCGCGCGATCAGGGACATCGTCAAATTCCAGGAGTCGCTCGGGCTGAAGGCCATCACTGATGGCGAATTCCGCCGTACCTATTTTCACGTCGACTTCCTGGAGCAGCTTCAGGGCGTCGAGACCAAAGGCGGCATTTCGGTCAGCTTCAAGACCGCGTCGGGCAATATCGATTTTGCGCCGCCGGTGATGCAGGTCACGGGCAAGATCGGGCATGCGAACCCGATCCAGCTGGAGGATTTCAAGTTCCTGCGTTCGACCATCACCAAGGGCGTCCCCAAGGTGACCATCCCGTCACCGACCATGCTGCATTTCCGCGGCGGCCGCGGCGCGATCAGCAAGGAGGCGTACCCCGATCTGGAACAATTCTACGAGGACATCGCCGCAGCCTACCGGGACGAACTCAGGTCGCTCGCCGACGCGGGCTGTCGCTATGTGCAACTCGACGACACCAACCTCGCCTACCTGTGCGACGAAAAGATGCGCGAAGGCGCACGCCAGCGCGGCGACGACCCGAACGAGCTGCCGCGCCGCTACGCCAAGCTCATCAACGCCGCGATCAAGGACCGGCCCGCCGGCATGTGCGTTTGCGTGCATCTGTGCCGCGGCAATTTCAGGAGCGCCTGGGCCGCCTCGGGCGGCTACGAGCCGGTCGCCGAAGTGCTATTCAACGAACTCGCCGTCGACGGCTATTTCCTCGAATACGACGATGCCAGATCCGGGGATTTTTCCCCCTTGCGCCACGTCCCGAAGGACAGGATCGTGGTCCTCGGTCTGGTCAGCACCAAGCTGCAGTCGCTGGAATCGAAGGACGAGCTGAAACGCAAGATCGACCAGGCCGCCACGCTGGTGCCGCTCGATCAGCTTTGCCTGTCTCCCCAATGCGGTTTCTCCAGTACCGTCCACGGCAACGACATCGCGGTCGAGGCACAGGCGGCCAAGATCCGGCTGGTGGTCGAGACCGCGCAGGAAGTATGGGGAACCGCATAGCGCACAGGCAATTATCAGAAGGCGACCATGTCCTCAATTCGCAAGAACGTTGTCCGCTTTGACCTGCCGACGAATCCGGCTTTTGACCAGCGCCTGGCGCAGGAGTCCGATATCGGACTCACTGTCTGCATACGCAAGGGGCCGGAGGCAGCGGGCTGGGCGGCGCTCGAACACTCGCATGTCTACCACGTGTCCGCCGCGAAAGACGAGCTGCCGCGGCGATGGTTCGTCAGCGCGGAGCTGCTCGCGCGCTGCCCTGCGCTGCTGTGCGTTTCTTCCGCCGGCGCGGGCTACGACACGGTGGACGTCGCCGCCTGCACCAAAGCCGGTGTCGCGGTGGTGAACCAGGCGGGCGGCAACGCCAACTCGGTGGCCGAGCTCGCGTTCGGGCTGGTGCTCGCGCTATCGAGAAGAATCATCGAATGCGACCGGCGCTTGAGGCACGAGCAAGGTTTCACGCGCGAGGACGTCATGGGGCATGAAATCGGCGGCAAGGTGCTGGGCATCGTCGGCATCGGCCACGTCGGCACCCGCGTCGCTGCGCTGGCCCACGCATTCGGCATGACCGTGCTGGCCACCGACCCCTACCTGACGGAGGAGGAGATCGGACGGCGCGGCGCGACCTCCGTAGCGCTGGGGGATCTGCTCGCGCGCTCCGACATCGTGACGCTGCATTGTCCGCGCGCGAAGGACACCATCGGCATGATCAACGCGCGCGCCCTTCAGCGGATGAAGCGCGGCGCGCTGTTCATCACCACGGCGCGCGGCGGCATCCACGATGAAGCCGCCTTGCTCGAGGCGCTCAAATCGGGCCACATCGGCGGTGCCGGCCTCGACGTCTGGGACATCGAGCCCCCGCCGCTCGACCATCCGCTGCTCAAGCTCGACAACGTGATCGCGAGCTTTCATACCGCAGGGGTAACCCACGAGGCGCGGCGCAACATGGCGGCGATCGCCGCCGAGCAGATCGTGGGCGCACTCAAGGGCGGGCGGCCGCCGCGCCTGATCAATCCTGAAGTCTGGCCCGCCTACGCCGCGCGCTTCGAAGCGGTGCTGGGTGCGCAGTTGCAGATCCTCGATTCGGAATAGGACGCGCGAGCACAATCGGCTGAAACGCCAATAGGGACGGGGGTTTCCGGGTGGGCGACGTTCTCTGCGCCGGCTGCTAGAGCAGTTCGAACGCCGCCTTGAGCTTGCACTCGTAATCGGCCTTCGCCGCCTTGGTCGTCTCCGGCGTCCACTTGAGAAAGCCCTCGCCCGACTTCATCCCGATCTTGCCCTGCGCCACGCGCTCGGCGAGGCAGGCGGGCACGGTCGCGGTGTTCGACAGCGTCGGGTAGATCTCGGTCCCCGCGCGCAGCGTCGTGTCCCAACCCGAGATTTCCTTTTGCATGATCGGGCCCACCGCGGCATAGCGAAAGCCGAAGCTGTAGCGCACCGCGAGATCCACGTCCTCCGGCGATGCGATGCCCGAGTCGATCAGCGACAAAGCCTCGCGCAGCAGCGCGTGCTGCATGCGGTTGGCGAGAAAACCGGCGATGTCCTTCTTCACCAGCACCGGTTTCTTTTTCATCACGGCGAACAGTTCGCATACCTTGCCACCGAGCACAGGATCGGAATCCGCGCCGAGCACCACTTCGACCAGAGGCACGATTTCGGCCGGCATGAAATAGTGCGCGCCGAACATGCGCCTCCGCGTCGGCAGGCCGGCGGCGATTTTCGAAATGCCGTAGCTCGAACTGTTCGAGCCCAGCGGAATATGCGCCGGCACGCGCGCGTCGAGATCGCGGAACAGCGCCCGTTTCAGCGCGAGATCCTCGGCAATTGTCTCGATCACGATCGAAGCGCCTTCCCACGCGCGCCAGGTGTCGATCAATCCGCTTTCGACGAGAGTAGTGCCCCCCTTAGCATCGGCGACGAGCCCCGCCGCAATCCGCGTTGCGTTCTGGACGGCATCGGCGCACCGCGCAGTGTCGCGCCCGAGCAGCACCGCGGGAATGCGTTCTGCGATCAGGCCCGCGACGATGCCCGTGCCCATGATGCCGGTGCCGATGACGATGACTTTCATATGTCCACTTTCGTGATGATTGGGAATGAAGATTCTGACGCATCGAATTTACCATTAACCGTGCATTAGATGAACGAGGGCGCGCTTGAGTAACGCAGTGGCCTGCTAAACTATCTCCGCATGTCCTGACCGACCTCGCGCCGTCCATCCTGCAAGGAGCTTGCATGTACAACCCGTTCAAACCGCTGGAACTCATCAAGGCCGAAGTGTTCATGTCGATGCCGGCCAAGTTCCGCAACAAGTCGCGCACCGACTGGTCCGACCCCAACCGCCAGGGCGTGGAAGTCGAATGCTTTCTGGAAGGTCCTTCATTCGATCGCGACGGCAACCTGTGGTTCGTCGACATTCCTTTCGGCCGCATTTTTCGCATCACGCCCAAGGGCGAATGGGAACTCGTCACCCAGTACGACGGCTGGCCCAACGGCCTGAAGTTCCACCAGGACGGCCGCATATTCATTTGCTGCTACAAACAGGGGCTGCTTACGCTCGATCCGAAATCGGGCCGCATCGACACCGTGCTCGGCTCGATGTACAGCGAGGGCTTCAAGGGCCTGAACGACCTGCACTTCGCTACCAACGGCGACCTGTATTTCACCGACCAGGGTCAGACCGGCATCGCCGATCCGAGCGGACGCGTGTTCCGCCTGCGCGCGAACGGCGCGCTCGACCGCCTCGCCCTCAACGTTCCGAGCCCCAACGGAATCACCCTCAGCACCACCGACAAGCATTGCTACGTCGCCGCGACGCGCTCGCAGCAGATCTGGCGCCTGCCGATCATGGCCGACGGCTCGGTCAGCAAGGCCGGGGTCGCGATCCAGCTCTCCGGCGGAGCGGCCGGCCCGGACGGGATCGAGATGGACGCGGAGAACGGCCTGCTCGTGTGCCAGCTCGGCGTCGGCGTGTGGCGCTTCGATGCCAACATGCTGCCCACGCACCTGGTGTATTCGGAGAATCCGCATCATCACCACCTCGCCAACATCGCTTTCGGCGGACCGGACAGGCGCACGCTCTACATCACCGAATCGCTGTCGGGAGAAATCCTGACGGCGAAGCTGCCGGTGGCGGGCAAGCTGATATACGGATTGACCTGAGGTAATCAGCTGGAGAGCCGCTCCAGGCCTGACTTTCATTGAGATGGCCGCGCGCCTTGCGCGGGCGGGGTTTTTGGCTAGGCCATAAATGTGGATGTTTTTATTGACATCCACCACACATAAAGGACACAATAGCTATATTATATAATCAAAAGAGCTTCTATATGCAGGTTTCTATGCGGGAATTTAAGTCACATTTGGCGCAATATGTTGGTCAAGCCCAATCCGGGCAATTGATTGAACTTACTTCGCATCGCAAGGTGGTGGCCCGGCTTGTAGGTGTGCCGCAAGCCGAAAGCGCGGGGGTGGCGCGCCTGTTGGCGATGCGCATTGCAAGCTGGCAAGGCGGTAAACCAATCGGGGCGGCATTTGCCTTGCGCGGACAAGGTAAGCTCGTTTCTGCAATGGTTCTGGATGATCGCGGGTGATTCTGTTTTGCGATACTTCGGCTCTGGTCAAGCTCTACATCATCGAGCCGGGAAGTGATGCGCTTAAATCGCGAATGCTCGAAGCCGAGGCTGTGGCGGTATGCCGCATCGCATGGGCGGAAGCACACGCTGCATTGTCCAGACGAGCGCGAGAAGTGCCCGAAGATGCTGCGACTATTGAAGAAGCAAAAACTGCACTTGCAGCAGACTGGCCGAGTTTTGTGGTGCTGGACATTGACCAGCCGCTCGTTGAAAGAGCTGCAGATTATGCCGACACCTTCGCACTGCGCGGCTATGACAGCATCCAGCTCGCGGCCGCTTTTGAAACGGGTCGTATTTCACAATCCCCGATATTCTTTGCTTCCTTCGATGCACGCCTGAACAAGGCAGCCAAGCTGCTGGGTATGTTGTGTTTGTAAAGGAACGCTCGGACTACGCGCAGGTGGTGCTGGAAGCGCGACTACGCGCGCACATCAAAGCGCTGGCACAAGGGATAAAGGACATCAAGAATGGATAAGCAGCATTTCGACCAACTGGTCAAAGGCGTGCGCGAAATGAAACGCCGTATGGCGGGCAAGACCGTGCGCGGCGCAAGAATTACCGAACTGCCTGCGCCCGACGTGCGCACCATCCGCGAGGCGGCTAAGATCAGCCAGAGCCAGTTCGCAAAATTGATTGGCGTGAATCTGCGCACCCTGCAAAATTGGGAGCAGCAACGCACGCAGCCCACCGGGCCCGCCAGGGCGCTGCTCAAGATCGTCGCTTCAAACCCGAAAGCTATTGAGGCGTTGTACGGATAAATCAGAATCGTCGCATCTCGCCACGGTCGGTTATCATGGATGGATCGCGTTCCTAACACGCGCCACCGCCTGGCAGTAGACCGCCCGTTGACCAGGCTAGTTCTCGAGGAGGTTTTAGTATGACAACGATTCAGATCGAGTTGCCCGATGCGACCGCGCATGCCGCGCGCGATGCCGGGCTACTGACACCGCAGGCGCTGGAGCGGCTGATCAACGACGCACTACGACGCAAGCAGGCAGCCGACTCGCTGCTGTCCATTGCCGACCGCGTGGCCGCCGCCGGTATCCCGCCGATGTCGATGGAAGAGATCAACGCGGAAGTGAAAGCCGCACGCGCAGAGCGCAAACAGCGTGCGGGCGGTAATTGATACGAATGTGTTGCTGTCCGGGCTGCTGTGGCGCGGCGCGCCGCATGCGTTGATTCAGCATGTGCAGTCTGGCACTCTCACCATGGTCAGCAGCCCGGCGCTATTGGCCGAACTGGCCGAGGTGATCAGCCGCGCCAAATTCGACCAGATCCTGGCGCGCTCGAACACCTCGCGCGAACGCGCCCTGGCCGAGATGCGGCAACTGGCCGAAGTGATCGTGCCGCCACCATTGCCACAACCGGTGTGCCGCGACCCCGACGACGACCACGTACTCGCCTGCGCGCTGGCCGCTCAGGCTGACCTCATCGTTTCTGGCGATGCCGACCTTCTCAATCTGCGCGAGTATCAAGGTATTCGCATCGTCGCTGCCGCCGAGGTGCTACGCTTCATTGAGCGCGCCTGAGAGCGTGGCATTATCGGTTTTTCGGAAGATGATTGAACGCTGGTGGTCAGCGTCTTGCGCCGACAAGATGCTTGTTCCCGCAAGGAGATAAGATGATCAGAGGATAGCAGCAACGGCACCTTCATCGGCGAATTCCAAGCCGCGCGCAGAGTTTCGGGAACCAGCGCGATCGAAGACGGCGAGATTTTTCGGGTGGGACTTACGCGCTTGCGATTGGGCGGCGCCAAGGACGAACGCATTGTGACTGCTGCCGCCGCCGCGATTGCCAAGGCAAAACGGTCGTGACCCGCCGGACCCTACCCACCGCCGCTGCGCCAAGTTTGCCACCCAAACTCGACCAAGTTCGAAAATGCCGAAAACCCATTATTCATGCGATTCTCGGCCGCACTTTGGCTGGAGAGCCGCGCCATACCTGGTTTTCCAGGAGATCGCCGCGCGCTGGAGATAATGCGGTCTCTCCCTAAATCGTCCAGGACCCGGTGATTTTCCGTTAACCCTCACCAATACAATCCAAGCGCAAGCCAAGTATCGCTGCATCGCGCGTCAGCAGCGTCAGCTTTTCATCCCGCGCCTGTGCAATCAGCAGCCGGTCAAACGGATCGGCGTGAGAGAAGTCCAGATGGCGCACGGCTTCGATATGGCGCGGCAAGATCGGCAGCATGACGAAGCCTTGCGCTTCGAGTTGCTCGACCAGCGAACCTTGCCGCAGGGGCAATTTCGCTCTGGCATTCTTGAGTACCATTTCCCACACGCTGGCGGTACTTACCACGATCTCGGATTTGGCGATGATGCGTTGCGTGGCCTTGCCCAGTCTGGCATCCGCCGTCATCCACCAGTAGATAAGGTGGGTATCGAGCAGGTAACGCTTCACGGTACTTTGCCGCCAGTCAGCGCGTCGGCAATCGCCCGGTTGGTTGCGGGCGCATCCCAATCCGCCTTGGCTTCGGGCAGACCCGCCCAGGCGCCGGGTTTGCGCGCAACACCCTGCGCCCCAATTTTTACCAACCTGACCACCGGAACACCCTTGTTGGCGATGATTACGTCTTCGCCTGCCAGCGCGGCTTGCACCAGTTTGGAAAGCTGGCTTTTGGCTTCAAGCATGTTGCATTGCATGGCATGCCTCTCGATATGGTTTGATCAACACGCTCAGTCTATCCCAAGCTAGCTAAATTAGCCAGATGCCGCCCGCTGGAGAGCATAGCGATTCCCTGTTCGGCGAAAGCGTAGGGAAGTCCTCTGCGACCGCCATGGGAATTTGAGGTCACGAATTGTGACCTCCTATCAGGCCGAGTCAGAGCATAGCTCGGCGACCTTGACATGCCAGTTTAGCATCTCAAGTTTTCCCAATCCGCGTTCGTGAGCATGAACCTGAAATCGCTTGGAAACCAGTTGCGATTCCTGTTGACCGCGCGATTTAACGAACCAGATTATGATTCGCGTAGCGCTTGCTTGCGGGCGGCGTGCACCATGGCTACGGAGATAAGCATGCTAAGAGTAATCAAGAACGCCCTGTGGCTGTTTCTGCTCGCCTCGGCCTCGGCCTGGCCGCAGGCTTACCCGAACAAACCGGTGAGAGCGATGATAGGTTATGCCCCCGGCAGCTCCACCGACATCGTCGGCCGCCTGCTGGCGGCGAAGCTGTCAGAAACGTGGAAGCAGCCGGTGATCGTCGAGAACCGTGGCGGCGCCGCCGGCAACCTAGCCGCCGATGCCGTCGCGAAGAGCGCGCCCGACGGCTATACCATCCTGATCGCGCAAAACGGCCTCGCGATCAGCGTCGCCGCCAATCCCCGGCTGCCCTTCAACGGCGAGCGCGATCTCGTCCCCGCGGCCGCGGTCGCGGCCACGCCGCACATCCTCATCGTCGGCCCGAATTCGCCGGCAAAATCGGTGCAGGAGCTGATCGCGCTGGCGAAATCGCGGTCGAGCACGCCGCTGACCTTCGGCTCCTCCGGGCACGGCAATTCCGACCACATGGCGGGCGAGATGTTCAAGGCGCTCACCGGCGTCAGCGCCACCCACGTGCCCTACCGCGGCGGCTCGCTCGCCGCCAACGACCTGCTCGGCGGACAGATCGACTACTATTTTGCCGGCATGCCGGTCGGGCTGCCGCTGACGAAATCGGCCAAAGTGCGCGCGCTCGCAGTCACCGGCAAGCAGCGCTTTCCCGGGTCGCCGGACACGCCCACCATGGCAGAATCCGGCGTGTCCGATTACGACATGGTGCTGTGGCAGGGCGTGTTTGTGCCTGCGGGCACGCCCAAGGCCATCGTCGACAGGATATCGGCCGACGTGGCGCAAATCCTGGAAACGCCCGAGATGAAGGAGCGCATGGCCGGCGCCGGGGTGCAGATCTTCTCCCTCGGCGCGGACAAGTTCGGCGATTACTACAAGAACGACATCGCGCGCTGGCGCGGCATCGTCAAGCAGGCCGGGATCAGCATCGATTGACCGCGCGCGGCTTTTGCCGCGCTGCAACATAGGATCGCGGCGGGATATTTTCGCGCGCATCGATTGTTCTTTCGCCGCCAGGCGTTTTTCTTTAATATGAACCCCTCCGCATATTTTCTATGCGGCGGGTCCTGACATCGCTACGACGAGCGGGTAGAGGTTCGCAAAGTCGAGTTACCCTTAGCTTCCTAGGAGACCAGCAATGCAGAAATCACTTCACATCAATCCCGACAAGTGCACGGGGTGTCTACAGTGCGAGATGGCCTGCAGTTACGAAAATTACGGAATATTCAACACCGCCAAGTCGCGCATCAAGGTCTTCGATTTTCACTACGCTGGCAGGAAAGTGCCCTATACCTGCACCCAGTGCGCCGAGGCCTGGTGCCTTCATGCCTGCCCGGTCGAAGCCATCAAGATCGACGCGGCCACGGGCGCGAAAGTGGTCATGGAAGACGTATGCGTCGGATGCAAGGTGTGCACCATCGCCTGCCCCTTCGGCACGGTCAACTACGTTCAGGATACCGGCAAGGTGCAGAAGTGCGACCTTTGCGGCGGCGATCCGGCCTGCGCCACGGCCTGCCCCACCGGCGCGATTACTTACGTCGACGCCGACTGGACCGGTCTGGAGCGCATGAAGCAATGGGCCGGCAAACTCGATAACCAAGCTTCTGCTTAAGGAGAACGATCATGGCATGGGCTGGAAAAATACTCCGCGTCAACCTGAC
>Ga0315281_10004413_pt1 | contig 20415 bp, 21 predicted proteins | sample YL17G07_0_MG_FD_204540 | JGI IMG/M metagenome (GOLD analysis project Ga0315281, IMG submission 204540) | Sediment microbial communities from Yellowstone Lake, YNP, Wyoming, USA - YL17G07_0 | ecosystem: Environmental > Aquatic > Freshwater > Lake > Sediment | place: USA: Wyoming | collected...
GGCGGAGGCCGGAAGCTCCGCTACATCGGCGTCGCGAAGAACCAGTTCTGGGCGCACATCACGGGAGCAGCCTTCAACCTCGTGCGCATGGCGCTCCTCGAACGGGCACTCACTCCGGCGTAGGCGACGCAGAGACCCAACCATCCAGACGGAACGGCCAGAGGATAGGACCAGCGGGGGCAAGCATAGGCGTCCGACTGCCTCAACTGCGCCCTCGCACCGCCTTCTTCAACACCCTGCTAGAGGCGGAGCTTGCCGTGCGATGGCTGGCGGCGGCGCTGCCGCGGGTGGCCCTCTTCTTCGTCCAGCAGTTCAATCGGCGGGGTGGCAACGGCTTCGTGTACGTAGCCGCAGCAGAGGCAGGTGCTGTAGGCGCCGTACCAATCGCGCTCTACGATCATGGAGCCTCGGCAGCGGGGACACGTTCGGGGAAGCGCAGTGTTCATTCAGGCAGTCCTTCCAAGGCCCGTTCGGGCCGTCCCCCCGCGCCACGCAGGAGCCATCAGAAAAACCAGGGCAACTGAATCACGGCCTTCCGGATGCCTACGGGGTTAGCTGTCGGGTTCGGACTGAAAGGCTGTCCTACACGTCGGCGCGCCGTTTCCGGGTCGCCGCGCGATTCACCCCATCCGCTAGAGCGGATACCGGTTCCCCCGTCTCCTCGCGCCACCAGGACGGCGCGGGAAGTTCGGCTGAGGCGGGCTTTCGCCGCGTCTCAGGCCCCGCAAGCCAAGGCTGCGGAGCCGTTTGTGATTTCCGGTACATATTACGATCTGGATACGGAAGTGTCAATACGCGATCAGAATTCTGCCGAGAAACTGTAAAGTACGCGCCCGTTCTTCGCATTTCGGAACATAACCGCGAAACGGCTACGGTTCACGGCCCTGCGGCGCATAACCGGCCGGCCCACAGGGCAGATAGCGCCTCGCTCCGCATGCCGGCGCCGCTCAGGCGCGATCGCCGTACAGCATCCGGCGCAGATCCTCCCGCACGCTGGTGCCGTCGAGCCGCAGGCGCCGCGGATTGTAGTCGTCGTGGTGCACCGTGAGGAACATCTCGTCCGGCTCGACATCGGGCGGCAGCGGCAGGCCGCAGGTGCCGCCGGCGTCGGTGGTGGCGCGGGCGAGCACGCGGGCGCCGTGCGCGCTCAGCGTCACCTCCGCGCCGCTGACCGGCGGCCGCTCGCCCGAGGCGTCGGCGTCGTTCGCCAGCACCTCGACCATCGCCGTGCGGCCGTCTTCGTGCGTCGTCACCTGCACGGCCATGTCGATGAGGTAGACCAGCGGGTCGGGGATGATCGCCTTCAGCCCGGCGTCGGTCACGGCGCGCACCTGCGTCGCCTTCAGCGATGCGTCGGTCGGCGCCATGCCGTGGTCGGTCGTGATGATGAAGAGCGTGTCTTCGAGCAGCCCCTGCGCCTCCAGCGTCTCCAGCACGCGGCCGATGCGCACGTCCGACTCGTCGAGCGCGGCGCGCTGGCCCTCGGAGTGGGGGCCGTAGTCGTGTCCGACGCCGTCGGTCAGCGGCATCTCGTGGAACATGAACTTCGGCGGCGGGTGACCGTCATCGGTGTACAGCACGATGGCCTGGGCCAGTCCGCGCGTCTCGACGACGGACTCCGCGTACGCGCCCTTCTCGCCGTCGGCCTCCCACTTCGCGTTCGTGTCGCCGGCGTAGCGCTGCGTCAGCTCGCGCAGGCGGTCGCGGTCGCCAATGACCAGGCGCTCGAGTGTGGCGTGGTCGGCGCCGCGCGTGCAGGGCTCGTGGATGGAGGCCGTGAAGGCGCCGGTCATCCCCTGCCACGGCCCGAAGACGCGGTGGAACGCCTCGTACAGCGTCTCCACACCGTCGCTGAGGAACTTCGCCGTGTCGAACTGCTGCCCCTGCGGCGTCACCACCTCGCGCGTCTCGCGCAGGTAGTACGTGGGGTTGACGATGTCGTGGTGGCCGCCCCAGGCGCCGGTCCCGATGGCGTTGTGGCTGGGCCAGGTGATGCTGGGGAAGTTGGTGAACGAGCCGTAGTCGAACATGGCGCCGCGGCTGATCAGCCGGCGCAGGTGCGGGATGGCGTCCGGGTCCTCCGCAAGGCGGTACTTCAGCTCTGTGTTGCTCTGGCCGTCCAGCAGGAAGATGTAGACGCGCTCGGGCCGCCGCGCGCTCGCCGGGTCGATGATCTCCTCCAGTACGTGGCCGTCCTGGCGCTTGAGGTAGACGTCGGCCGCCACGCCCCGCTCCGTCGACGTGCGCCCCGTTATGTCGCGTCCATCGATCAGCGGGAAGCCGCAGAGCTTCGCGATCGTCGGCGCGATGTCGATCTGGCGCGACGGCGCGTCGATCAGCGCCCCCTGCTTGATGCCCGGGCCGGAGAAGACCAGCGGCGAGCGCGCGTGGACCGCATCGAGCGCGCCGTGCTGGCCCGGCTGGCGGCCGAACGCGTACGCCTTCGGGTTGACGACGAGGTCGGGCGCGTTGGGGCTGTCGAACAGCTGGGCGATGCGCTCGTACGCGAACGGGTAGCTGTTGTGCGCCGGCTCGATGTACGCCGTGTTCGGGTCGATGCCGGCGAAGCCGGACGCCTTCGACGCCGCCAACTCCTCGTCGATCGTGGCCACCGCCCGGCGGTCCTGGTTGGCGACGGGGTTCTCGCCGATCTGCTCGATCACGCGGTAGTCGTAGCCCTTGCCGCCGTCCGCGAAGTAGCGCTGGAAGCGGACCATGCCGCGCTGCGCCCACACCTCGTACGCGCCATCGCGGCAGGTGATCACGAGATCCGTCTGCGGGCCGGCCGTGGCGTCCGAGAGGATCGCGTGGATGGCGCGGTCGCCAGATTCGTACTGGTGCTCGTCCAGCCCCTGCCCGCGCAGCCGCTCGGGCCCGACGGGGATGTCTGTGCGCTGGTGCGTCGTCGTCATGGGTGGCCCCTGTCTCGCATACCAAACCGTGGTGATCGCTAGGTTACAGGTATTGCGTTCCAGAATATAGAGCCGCCGCACAGTCTTCCGTCTTCCGTCTTCCGTCTTCCGTCTTCCGTCTTCCGTCTTCCGTCTTCCGTCTTCCGTCTTCCGCCTTCCATCTTCAGCCTTCCGCCTTCCACCTTCCATCTTCAGCCAATAGGGGGGTATTCGCCGGGGGCTCCGGCGATCTACGATGGTGGCTCACAGCAGGCGTCAGCAACAGGAGGTGCGCGATGGTGGTCGAGTCTTCGGTGATCAGCAAGATCCAGGACGCGCGCGACCGGGGCGTCGCCTACGTGCTGGAGCAGCAGCGCGCGGACGGCGCCATCGGCAACCCCGAGGCGGACGGCCTGATGCCGTACTACAAGGCGCTCTGGGCGCTCGCCGCGACGGGGCGCACCGACGAGGCGAACCGCCTCGCGACCTGGATCGCGCGCAACGTGCTCTCGGACGAGGGCGACTTCGCGGGGGAGCTGCGCGGGAAGCTGCACAACTACAGCTATCCCTACCCCAACGGCTGGATCACCTGCGGCGCGCAGAAGCTCGGCCGGTTCGACATCACGCAGCGGGCGATGGCGTTCCTGCCGCGGCTGCAGCACGCGGGCACGGGCGGGTTCCGGATGCAGCTCGACAAGGACGACGCGCCGCAGGACCTGCTCTGCAGCTCGCAGGCGGGCAACGCCTGCCTCTTCACGGGCCACCTGGCCGAGGCGAAGGAGGTCGGGCGGTTCCTGCGCACGGTCTGGGAGGCGCAGCCGTACCCGGACCGCGAGCTGTTCTTCCTCTACAAGCCGGGCGAGGGGCTGCGGACGGAGTTTCCGGCGGAGCGGCAGCGGCTGCACTCGATCCGCATCGATACGCCGCGCCAGATGTACTTCAACATGGGCATCGCGGCGGCGTTCCTGTCGCGGCTGGCGATGGCGACGGGCGAGGGCGCATGGGCCGCGCTGGCGAAGCAGTACCTTGGCATCGGCTTCAACGTGCTGGACGAGATGTACGAGACCGCACAGGTGGGCAAGGTCGGCTGGAGCGCGGCGCTCACCTACGGCGTGACGGGCGACCGCAAGTACCTGGACCTGGCGACGCGCGTCGGCGAGGCGATGATCGCGCAGCAGACGGACACCGGCGGCTGGGACAACACCGGCGGCTACATCAACGACGCGGTCCGCATCGAAGTGACGTGCGAGTTCATCGTGCTGCTGGACGAGATGATCGGCGGGATGGCGTCGGCGTAGGGTAGCGACAGCGCCGACCTGCTCGATCCCCACTGCGAACTTGACATCGGGCGCCGAGCTTGACGCGGGATCTGTGTTGCACGCGGCCGGTGCGCGTTACCGTAAGAGAGCGGTGCACGCGCAGATGCGCCCGGCGCCCTCCCCGGCACGATGGCACGACGAAGGAGTCCGCATGTCGCCAGCTGAAGTCCTCTACTACGACCTGCTGGGCGTGGTGCTCGTGGCCACCGCCGACATCTTCCACCTCTGGGACCCGTGGGCGGCAGCGCTCACGCGCGTGTTCGAGCGGATCCGCTTCGGCCGCAAGTAGCAGACCGCCCGCGCCACCGGTTCGGTCGTCCCCTTTCTTCATGACTCAGTAGCTTTTCAATAGCCGCTACCGGGTGTATGATCGCGCCATGATGCCAGACGACGTGCGCGACCGGGTCACCTCCTACATCCAGCACCAGGGCGCGAAGTCGCGCGAGGCGCTGATCGACTTCGTGCGGACGAGCCAGGAGCGCTACGCCGGCGCCGTGGGCGGCGCGAGCGAGGATCTTTCGGTGCGGAAGCCGTCGCCGGAGGAGTGGTCGCTGCGCGAGTTGACGCGGCACGTGGTCACGACCGAAGACTTCGTCGCCGACCTGATCGCCGCTATCGCGCGCGGCCAGGCGCCGCCGGAGCGGCGGGGCGGGCTCGGCATGATGCGCGAGGACGACGGCCGCCCGTTCAGTGCGCTGCTGGACGACCTGCGCGCGGTGAACGCGAAGATGCTCGACACGATCGGCGCGCTGCCGGAGCCGCCCGACGTCTCGATCAAGCCGCCGCACCCGTTCTTCGGGCCGCTGAACTGCCTCGAATGGGCCGCCTTCCAGCGCGTGCACGACGAAGACCACGTGCAGCACGCAGGGAAGATCCTGGCCGCACTGTCGGCCGCCGGAGAACCTAGAACCTAGAACCTGGAACCTGGACGCGAACCCTACGGGCGCCAGCGCACCGCGAAGACGCGCACCGGATCCTCGATGCCCTTGAGGGCGTGCTCGCCCCGGTCCTCGAACGTCACGTCGGCCGAGGTGCGCGCCAGATCGCGGATGGTCTGCGACACCAGCACTTCGCCCGGCGTCGAGAGCCCGCAGATGCGCGAGGCGGTGTTCACGGCGCCGCCGTAGACATTGTCCGCTTCTCTGATCACGTCGCCGGCGTGCAGGCCGATGTGCAGCCGCAGCTCACTCTCCGCGCTCAGCTCGACGCAGCGCCTCGCAGCGTCGATCGCCTCCGCCGCGGACGTGAAGACGCCCATGACGCCGTCACCGAGCACCTTTCCTGCGACCGGCGTGCCGCCGCACTCGCGGATCGCTGCGCGCACCCGCTCGTCCAGTGCCCGCGACGGCGCGCGAAAGGCGGCGTCGCCCATGCGCTCCGTCAGCCCCGTGCTGTCAACGATGTCGGTGAAGAGAATGATGGCTGTGCCGCGCGCAGCACCAGCGAGAGCAGGCGTCGAAGACTCGCCGTGGAGAGCGGTATTGGGCTGGGCTGCAGCGACGCCCATGAACTCGAGGATCGCCGCAGCGGGCTCGGCCGCGACGCCGGCGGATATGACCGCGACCCGGCAGTCGGGCACGAGGCTCGCGAGTGCGAGGGCGGCTCCGCCGCTCTGCTCCGCCTGCCCGATGCAAAGGAGCGTGGGCACGGGGATCCGCCGATAGATCTCTCTCAGGTCTGCGCGGGCGAACTCCTCGATGTACGCGGCGGCGACCTCGGCGGTCATAGACTCGCGGATGGCGGTGCTGTACCAACGCTGACTCGACACGGGCCCGTCAGGAAAAGCCATGCTGGCCCAGCGGCGGCGGGCAAGGGACCAATCTTCACGCATCGCGGCAGCATAAAGTTCGGTGAAGAGTGGGGGTGCGGGGAACAAGCAGGCCAGTGCCCGGACGCGGTCGGGGTGCCGGGCGGCGTACAGGGCGGCGCCGGCGGTGCCGGTGGTGGTTGCGACAAGCGTGAACCGGTCGTCGGCAATGCGCGCCGCGACGGCTTCGATCGCGCGCACCTGCGCATCGAGAGAGAAGTCGCTGACATCGCGCTGCGACGCACCGATGCCCGGGTGGTCGAAGGTCGTAAAGCTCGTAGGGGCGGCCAGCTCGCGGCCGACCGACGTCGTGTCGCTCCGCCTGCTCTGCATGCTGATGGAGTGGCTGGGGCAGTAGAGGACCGGCGGCCCGTCTCCGGTGGTGGTGTAGGCGATGCTGACGCCGTCATCCGTGCGCGCGTACTGGATCTGCGGTTCCATGGGCGGAAGTATGCGCGATCGGCGCGCGCTACGGCTACCGCGTCGGGACGATGGAAGGTGGACGGTGGACGACCGCTACTCAGGCGGCAGCGCCTCCGCGAGCGGCACGAACGGCAGGCCCAGCGACTGCGCCAGCGCCTCGTACGTGACGTGGCCTTCGCTGACCAGCACGCCCTTCGCCAGCGATGCGTCGCAGAGCAGCGCCCTGCGCGTGCCGAGGTTGGCGAGCTTGAGGACGTAGGGCAGCGTGGCGGCCGTCAGCGCTGCCGTCGACGTCTGCGGCACGGCGCCAGGCATGTTGCCGACGCAGTAGTGCACCACACCCTCATCGACGTAGACCGGGTCGGCGTGGGTAGTCGGGCGGGAGGTCTCGCACGTGCCGCCCTGGTCGATCGACACGTCGACGATGACGGCGCCCGGCCCCATCGCGCGCACCATGTCGCGCGTCACGAGCTTCGGCGCGGCGGCGCCCGGGACGAGTACCGCGCAGATCAGGATGTCGGCGCCGGCCAGCGCGTTGGCGATCGCCAGCGGACTCGACATCAGCGTCGTCGTGCGGTTGGGCCAGAGCTGCTGCACGAGGCGGAGCTTCTCGAGACGCGTGTCGAAGACGGTGACGCGCGCGCCCAGCGCCACGGCCGTCTCGATGGCGTTCTCGGCGACGATGCCCGCGCCCAGCACGACGACGTGCGCGGCGGGCGCGCCCGGCAGCCCGGAGATCAGCTTGCCGCGCCCGGGCCCCGGCTTGCGCAGGTAGTGGGCGCCGACCTCCGTCGCCATGCGGCCGGCGATCTGGCTCATCGGGATCAGCAGCGGCAGCGAGCCGTCCCGCAGTTGCACGGTCTCGTACGCGATAGCGGTGACCTTCGAAGCGATGATGGCGCGGGTGAGGTCGGGCGCGGCGGCCAGGTGCAAGTAGGTGAAGAGCGTCTGGTTGTCGCGGATCAGCGGGTACTCGGGGAAGAGCGGCTCCTTCACCTTGACCAGCAGGTCGGCGGCGGCCCACACCTCTTCGGCGCGGGGCACCACGACCGCGCCGGCAGCGCAGTATGCCTCGTCGCTCGCCAGCACGCCCGCGCCCGCGCCGCGCTCGACCAGCACGCGGTGGCCGGCGTCGACGAGCGCGTGCGCGCCCTCCGGCGTCAGGCCGACGCGGTACTCCTCGTTCTTAATCTCGCGGACGGTGCCGATGATCATCTGCTTCTCTTATCGGCCGATGCGGGGGCCCGTGTACAGCGTACAGCGGCGCGAGCAGATTCGGGCGGTATCAGAAGATGCGGGGCGGGCAGGGCAAGCCCAGCCCCTACGGGTATCCGAAATGGCGTGTCGGTCGGGGCATCGTCGCAGCGTGATGCGTGACGCGGGCGGGCAGGGCAAGCCCTGCCCCTACGCCAACCAGTCACCAGTCACCAATCACCAATCACCAATCACCAATCGGAGTATCGTCGCAACGTGATGCGTGACGCGGGCGGGCAGGGCAAGCCCAGCCCCTACGCCAACCAATCACCAATCACCAATCACCAATCACCAATCAGAGTATCGTCGCAACGTGATGCGTGACGCGGGCGGGCAGGGCAAGCCCAGCCCCTACGCCAACCAGTCACCAATCACCAGTCACCAATCACTACCCGCTACCCGCTACCCACTACGTTCCGCAGCACGCCGATCTCTGCCACCTCCGCCTCCACCACGTCGCCTGGCTTCAGGAACTCCGGCGGCTTGCGGCCGACGCCGACGCCCGACGGCGTGCCGGTGAGCAGGACGTCGCCGGGGTAGATCGTCATGCCGGTGGACCACTCGGCGATCAGGCGCGGCAGGCGGAAGATCAGGTGGCGTGTGTTGGAGTGCTGCTTCTCGACGCCGTTGACGCGCAGGCTGATCTCCAGCCGGTGCGGGTCGCCGATCTCGTCCGCGGTGACGACGACGGGGCCGAGCGGGCAGAATCCATCGAGGCCCTTGCCCTTGTACCACTGGCCGTGGCGCTGCTGCAGGTCGCGCGCCGTCACGTCGTTCGCGACGGTGTAGCCGAACACGTAGTCGAGCGACGAAGCCTCATCGATGTCGCGGCCCTGGCGGCCGATGATCACCGCCAGTTCCACCTCCCAGTCGATGGAGGTGCTGACGTGGCCGTGCCACGGGATCTCGTCGCCGGGGCCGATGACGCAGGACGGCGGCTTGGTGAAGAAGACCGGGAACTTGGGCGCATCGCCGCCGGCGACGGACTGCGACTCGGCGACGTGGTCGGCGTAGTTCAGGCCGACGCAGACGACGTTGCGCTCCGGCCGAGGGATCGGCGCGCGCAGCCGCACGCCCGACAGCGGCAGCCCCTTGCTCGCATCGCCGGCGAGCCGCTCCGCGATCGCGCGCGCGGTCTGCATCGCCGCGGCGCCCTGCGCGATGAAGCCGCGCATGTCGTCGTGCACGTCGGGCAGGCCGAGTGACTTCGCCGCCGCTTCGAGGTTGATGATGCGGTCGCCCAGCACGATGCCGAGATGATTCGCGTCGCCGCCGTCCCGCTCGCTGTAGGTTGCCAGTTGCATATCAGTACCAGGACGCGTCGATGATGAGGCCCGCGTGGCGGCTCAGCACTCGAAGCACCTGCTCGTCCTCCTCGCCGAACTTCTTGCCGCCGCGGCGGTCGGTCACGTAGACGGCGCCGCGCACGTCGCCGCGCGCGAAGATGGGCACGCCCAGCAGCTCCTTCATGTCCGGATGCTTCGGCGGGAAGCCGAAGGCCCGCGCGTGCGCGCCGACGTCCTCCAGCCGCACCGGCAGCCCGTCCTGGCGCATGTTGCCGAGCGGGCCGTGCCCCTGCGGCGGCCCCTTGAGCTTCGCCAGCGATCCCGCGTCCATGCCGCTGACGACGAACCCCTCGACATAGTCGTCCGTGCCGGTGACGGCGAGCGCGCCGTACGTGCCGTGCGTCATCTCGCGCGCGACGTCCACGACGTGCTGGAGGGCGTCGAGCGGCGTCTTGGGCGGGTGCTTGCGGTTGCGCTCCGCGAGCTGCTTGAGCGCGCGATACTCCGGGTCGCGCGAAGGCCGCCCGCCGCGGGGGGCCACAGCTTCTTCGACGCGCTCTGCGAGCTGGCGCTGGACGTCGGTGGTCACGGCTACAGGGTAGCGGCTGGTCGCTGGTGATTGGTAGCTGGGACTGGTAGGGCTGGCTGTTGGCTGTTGGCTGTTGGCTGTTGGCTGTTGGAGCCGTAGCGCGAAAGGGCCCCCGCCGTGGCGGGGGCCCTTTGCTGTTTGCTGTTTGCTCTTTGCTGTCGTCGCCCTAGGCCGTGACGGCCTCGGGCGCGTAGGTGGTGTCGATCTTCGACGAGGCGTTGAAGAAGTCCTGGATCGACTGGTTGAAGCGGTAGAAGGCGTCGCGGCGGTAGCCGTCGTGCGACTGCGCGAAGCCGTTCGGCAGGCTCAGGTCGATCGTGTTGAGCGTGTGCGTGAGGTCCGCCGCGCCGTTTGTCTTGATGTTGTCGAGCATCTCTTTCCACTGCGCGGGGGTCTGCTCGAGCCAGAAGTCCATGTCGCGCAGGTCGTTCTCGCCGACTTCGCGCACGCCGGTGCACTCGAACGCCTCGAACGTGATCTCGTAGATCTTGCTGCCGCAGCGGGCGCCGGTGACGGAGTCGACGGTGCCGAGCTGGCGGAACGCCGGGTCGCTGTTGACGATGTCCTTGATGGCGTTGAACCACTCGACCGACGGAAATACTGGCATTACTGGTCCTCCTCCCGCGTCGTGCGGGCGTGCTGCTGACTAATCCTGGATGAAGACCCTCATGCCGGGGTCCAACCGCTCTGCGCGGTCAATCGTAGCCCACTTCAGCCTTGCAAGATACTGCTCGAGGTGCTTCTTGCGCATCTCGCGGTAGATGGCCAACCCCTCGCGGATCTTGTCCTTGCCGCCGCCGAAGTAGATGGCGAACGCCTCGCGCGTCGCGGGGTCCTTCTTGTCGTCCTGGAGCATCATGCCCTCGGCCTTATCGAGATAGCGCTGCATCTCGTCGCGGCGGTCGGCGCGGTGCATCATGACGAACTTGAGGTGAGTGATGCCGTAGTCAACGATCCGCGCCTTGTCCTGGATGGCGCGGGCGAAGATGAACTTCTCGGCCGGGTTCTTCGCGTACTTCTCGCCGTAGGCGTACTGCGTGAGCGTCAGGCTGTCGTGCAGGACGAACTGGATGACGGCCATCTCGGTGAAGTTGCGCGCGTCGACGATCGAGCGGAAGCCCCAGCCCGGCGACTGGATGCCGAGCCCGCCGCCGTTCGAGAGCGCGCGCTTGCGGAAGACCTCGACGGCGCGCGCGTTGTCGAAGACGGTCGTGGCCAGGAAGAGCTTCACTTCGTGGTAGCCGTAGCTGATGTCCGGCTCCCAGCGGCCGATGACGTCAGCCTCCAACTGCTCCTTCTCGCTGATGTGCGTGCAGATCTGGCAGATGGCGCGCTCCAGGTCGTCGGGCAGCGGCTGGATGGTGTCCCACGGCACGTCGGTGGCGGGGCGCCAGCGGCGCTGGATCGCCTCTTCGTACAGGCGGGCGCAGCTGTCGCTCCAGACCACCTGCTTCTCGAAGATGGAGTAGCCCATCGACTCGACGCCGGGGATCGGGACGGCGCCGCGCGGCATCTCGGTCTGGTACGGCCACACGTCGGGGATCTCGCCGTAGCGGCCGATGTTGATCGCTTCGAGTGTGAGTCCGTGCTTGGTCGGCTTGGCGCGGGTGTTCCACTCCGTCGGCACGTTCATCCAGCTCAAGTCAAGTTGCGGCTGGGCGCCGCCGCCCGACATGAAATCGCGCGCCTGCTCGGCGGTGATGCCCATGTCCATGAAGCGCATCAGGTCGGTCTCGGCCGCACCGGCAGCCAGCGCGGTCTTGATGAGGTCGAGCGGCCAGTTGACCAGCGCGGCCTTGTCGGCCAGCTCCTTCGACGGCTCGGGGCCGCCGCCCGCCTGCGCGGCCAGGAACTGCCGCGCCTGGTCGGCGCTGATGCCCTGGTCCATGTAGCCGATGAGCTGCTCGGGGGTCGCACCCGTCGCCAGCGCCGACTCGACGAGGTCGTCCGGCCACTGCTTCTCCTGCGCCTTGGCGCGCAGATTCGCGGGAATCGCCACGGTCTCGTTTGCCATAAGGGCGCCCCTCCTGGGTCGTTAGCTTAGCGAGCGCTTAGTTCCGGGCATTGTGCGGTTCCGCCCCGGCGGAGATCAAGGGGAATTCGGCCCGGAGTTGCGGAAATGCGCCGTGCGGTCGCAATGTGCTGGGATTGTCGGTGATCGGGGAAGAGGGCGTCAAGAACTCGAGATTGCGGAAACCGCAGGCGTCCGGCTTCGAGTTGTCAGCGGTGTGCGGTGCGCGAGACCCGGATCAGGCGGCGTCGCTGGTGCGCTCGCGGCGCTTGACGAGCTGGTTGATCAGTCCGGCGACGCCGGTGGTCTCGTCGTATTCGAGCATGTCGAATTCGGGCTGGAGGGCAAAATCGAACGACTGCGCGAGATAGGGAAGGCTGCGCCGGAGCTTGTCGGCCAGGGCGAACGTCTTGAGCCGCTCGAATCCGGGCAGGATGGCGACGATGCGGTCCTCGCCGTACGTGAAGGCGTCGCAGCCGCTGCCGGCGCTCGTGATGGCGCCTGTGGCGGCCGCGCGGAACTTATCGATGCTCTCCTGGCCGTGCATCTGCTTGATGCGCTCGACGCCGTACAGGTCGATCACCAGGAACACCGGCTCGACGCCTTCGGCGAGCATGCCCTCGATTACCGCGCTGAGTTGCGTCCGGAAGTCATCCATCACCGGAAGTATCGGCGCGCCGAGACCTCCGCCGCACCGGGGGAGAGCGCACGGGACGTCAAGAATGCGCCATGTCCCCTAGGGGATTCCACCAGAGATACAGCCAGCGGGTCGCTCTCGCCGCTTCCGGCGGCTATGGCGCGCGCCCGCGCATGCGCTCTCGGTCACGCTCCTTGTCCACCAGGAGCTGCACCTCCTGCGGGTGCGGGATGCTGGTCATCCGGAACTCCTGGATGTCGGCGGCCGTCTGGCAGACGATGTCGCCGTAGTTGAACATCGTGCGGAAGATGCCGCTCCGCTCGACGGTCATGTCCTGCACGTTCACCAGGTCGGCCGTCGAAATCTTCAGGCTGACGGGCGTCGTCTTGGTGCTGTCGACGACGCGCTGGTTCGTGACCACCCAGATGTCGTTGTTGTAGCGATACCAGCCGAAGAACGTGCGGATCGCCCAATACGCCAGGTAGACCAGCGCGACGATCCAGAACACCATGCCGGGCCTGCCGCCGAGGTGCCCGCCCTTCGATAACAGGACGGCCGCGACGACCACGGGGACGGCCGCCGCGATCGCCATGCCAACGATCCGCGGCCACAGGAAGAGCCAGTGCTTCCGGCAGATCATGATGACGCGCTCGTCGTCCTGCAGGGGGAAGTGGAGCGCGCCGTCCTTCTTCCGCGGCGCGGCCGCGTTCGCGTCGGTGGTCATCGATCGCCTCCATTCGCTCGTTACCCGCCGCGGCCATCGTGACACCGGCGCTGATCGTTGACAAGCCCGCGTCACCACGAGTGTGCGGCGTTTGGACCTATCCCCCTCGCCACGGCGAGTCTTCGACGGCCCCTTCCCTGGGAGGGAAGGGGAGCGCCACAACGCGGGCAGGCGCGCAACCTGGGAAGATGTCCAGCTAACGGAACATCGGTACAGCGCGCGATTACGGGTGCGGCGAACCGTCATCGGCGCCGCCACCGCCCTTGCCGCCGCCCGCGCCGCCGCCCTTGCTCCCGCCGCCGCCGGATGATGCCGCCGGGAGCGGGATCGTGCTGCTCGTCAGGCTGTGGTCGCCCGACGATGCGTCGGCGGTGACGGAGAACGTCGCACCGGGGCAGCTGGGCATCAGCACGGTGATGCTGATGCTGCTGGTCGCGCCGGCGAGGACATCGCTCTTCGCGGACTGTGACGGCGGGTCCGCCGGGCAAGCCGCTCCGGCGGTCGAGGACTCGTGCTTGAACGAGAACTCGACCTCCACCGTCTCGTCCTCGGTCGAGCAGTTCTCGATGCGGTCGCTGATGGCGTAAGTCGTGCTGTAGTAGCCCGAAGACACCGCTGCAAGTACCTCGTGCGCGCACGCCTTCGACGTGCCGCTTTCGCTTCCGGCGGAGCCGCCGCACGCCAGCGCCGCCATCCCAACGGCCGCCGCCATCATCGTGATGGCCGTCATCCACTTGACCCGAATCCTCGACACGTTTGTCCCCCAATCACGCTGGCCACCGGCGGCCATGGATTCTAGCGGATGACGGGGTGCCCGCGGCGCGCTTAGCACTTGGCGCCCCCGGGCGGTACCCTCACGCTATGACGGCACACGACCCGGACGAGGCCTTCGGCAAGCTCAGCCACGTCGATGCGGCGGGCAGGGCGAAGATGGTCGACGTCACCGAGAAGGACGACACGAAGCGCCAGGCGACCGCCGGCGGGCGCATCACCATGCGGCGCGAGACGCTGGCGCTGATCCAGCAGCACGGGCTGCCGAAGGGCGATGTGCTGGCCCTCGCGCAGGTCGCCGGCGTCATGGCCGCCAAGCGCACGCCCGAGCTCATCCCCATGTGCCATCCGCTGCTGCTGACGGGCATCGACGTGACGCTGACGCCGAACGAGGCGCGCTCGTGCATCGAGATCGAGGCCACCGTGCGCACGACCGGCAAGACCGGCGTCGAGATGGAAGCGCTGACGGCCGCGACGGTCGCCGCGCTGACGGTGTACGACATGTGCAAGGCCGTCGACCGCGGCATGCGCATCGAATCGATGCGGCTGCTGCGCAAGTCCGGCGGCAAGAGCGGCGACATCGTGCTGGAGTAGCGGCCGCTACTACCGGCGCGTACCGCGATCATGACGACTCATCGATCACCGATGGACGAGCGCGACGCCGCAGCGGCGACCGCGGGCGCACAGTGACGCACGAGCGGGCGTGGCGCTTCCGCATGCTCCTGCTGGCGCTCGTGCTGATGCCCCTGGCCGCGGCCTGCGCATCGAACGCGCACGCGCCAACGCCAGCCACTGCAAGCGTGGTCGTCGCAACGGCGACGGCAACCGGCACAGCTGTCTCTGCCCAGGCGCCCGACACGCCGGCGCCCGGCCAGCGTACGGCGACATCGGGCCCGGCCCCGCCTGCGCGCGTGGTCGCTCGCGGCGATGCGTCCCGGCGGGTGGTCGCGCTCACATTCGACGCAGGCGCCGACGCCGGCTTCACGGCGGAGATCCTCGGCACGCTGCGGCGCGAGGGCATCCGGGCGAGCTTCAGCGTCACGGGGCTGTGGGCGGAGCGGAACCGCGACCTGCTGCTGGCCATCACCGCCGACGGCCACAAGCTGATCAATCACTCCTACGACCACGCGTCGTTCACGGGCCTCTCGACGGGCAGGCCGCCGCTGACGGCGGGCGAGCGCGCGCTCGAACTCTCGCGCACGGAGACGACGGTGTACCACCTGACCCAGCGGAGCACGCGCCCGTACTTCCGGCCGCCGTACGGCGACGTCGACGAGAGCGTGCAGCGCGACGCGGCGGCAGCCGGTTACGGCACGGTCGTCATGTGGACGGTGGACTCGCTCGGCTGGTACCGCGCGACGGCCGACGAGATCGTGGCCCGCTGCCTGGCGCAGGCGGCGCCCGGCGCGATCTACGTGATGCACGTGGGGTCGGAGTCGCAGGACGCCGCGGCGCTGCCGCGCGTGATCGCCGGGCTGCGCGCCGCCGGCTACGGCTTCGCGACGATCGATGAGCTGCTGGCGGGCAATTAGTGTCTCTGAGCCGGACCGACGTCTGACAGAATTCCACCGCGGAGGCGCAGAGGACGCGGAGATCAACGGTGGGCAGGCGGGAAACGCTCCGGGGCGAAGTTCCCCGTGAACTCCGCGCCTCTGCCGTGAACCCGTCACATTCTCTGTGGAGCCGTACTAGCAGGGTGCTGAAGAACGCCCTCTACGCCGTAGCGCGGGCCTTCAGCCCGCGCGGTGCAGCTTCAAAGAAGTCGCTGTGCCGGCTGATAACACCGTGGTTATCGAGTTCTTCAGCACCCTGCTACATCTTCAGCAGGCGGGCGAAGCGCTTGTCGCTGCGGAAGGGGCCGACGAGGGCCATCGTCATCCGCTCATGGTCGAAGAGGCTCTTCGCCACGCGCTGCACGTCGGCCGTGGTGACCGCCTCGATCAGCTCGACCACCTCGTCCGGCGTGCGGATGCGGTTGTTGAGCATCTCCTGGCCGCCCAGCCAGCCCGACACGCTGCGCGTGTCCTCCATGCGCAGCAGGAGCCGCCCCTTCGACAGCTCCTTGGACTTCGTCAGCTCTTCCTCGCTGACGCCGTCGCGCATGCGGGCCACCTCTTCGATCAGCGCCTGTGCGGCCTCGACGGTCTTCTTCGGGTCAACGCCCGCGTAGACGGCGAATGCGCCGGTGTCGAGATAGTGGCTGGCGTAGCTGTGTACGTCGTAGCAGAGGGCGCGCTTCTCGCGCAGCTCCATGAACAGGCGGCTGCTCATGCCCTCGCCCAGGATCACGCTGATCAAGTCCAGCACGAACCGGTCGGGGTCCTGGCTCGACATCGCCGTCACGGCGATCTCGATGTGCGCCTGCTCGGTCTTCTTGTACATGACGGCGCAGCGCGTCGTGCCCTGCCCATCCACCGCCGGAAACCAGCTCGACGGCACGCCGCGCGCCCAGTCGCCCAGGGCGTTGGTCATGAATTCGACCACTTCCTCGTGCTCGATGGCGCCGGCGACGGAGACGACGATGTTGTTCGGCACGTACTGGCGCCGCAGGTAGTTCAGCGTGCCCTCCCGCGTCAGCGCGCTCACCGAGGCCTCGGTGCCGGCGACGTCGCGGCCGAGCGGCTGGTCGGGCCACATCGTGGCGTCGAGCAGCACGTCGACGAGCTGGGCGGGCGAGTCGGCGATCGACGCCAATTCCTCGATGACGACCTTGCGCTCCTTCTCGATCTCCTCGGCGGCGATCAGCGGGTCGCGCAGCATGTCGGTCAGCACGTCGGCGGCGCGCTCGAAGTGCGCCCGGGCGACCTTGGCGTAGTACACCGTCAGCTCGCGGTCGGTGCCGGCGTTCATGACGCCGCCGACGCCGTCGATCAGTTCCGAGATCTCCTGGGCGGTGGGGCGCTTCGTCGTGCCCTTGAAGACGAGGTGCTCAAGCAGATGCGAGATGCCGGCTTCCTCGGGCGTCTCGTACCGCGAGCCGGCGCCCACATAGAGGCTGACGGCGACGGAACGCGTGCCGGGCATGGTCTCGGTGACGATGCGAAGGCCGTTGTCGAGCGTCGTGCGGCGGTAGTGGTTGCCTTCCAAGAGGGTCCTTTGCTTCGGTGCGAGCGTGTCTTGCGGCGAGCAAAGTGTAGCGCGGGGGGCGGCAGCGGAGTAGGCGGGCTGGTGACTGGTGACTGGTGACTGGTGACTGGTGACTGGTGACTGGTGACTGGTGACTGGGAGAGCGTCAGCGGCAAGCGCCGTGGCCGCAAGCGAGTCTGCCACGGCTGGTCACGTTGTCTCGGCAGCGGCCCCCCGACGACCGATGACCGACGACTGTTTGCTGTTTGCTGTTTGCTGTTTGCTGTTTGCTGTTTGCTGTTACAAGGCTAGCAGCTGGCGTTGCCCTCGAAGATCATCGTGTAGTAGACCTTGCCGTCGGCGGCCTTGGCGACGCCCGTGCCGAAGCGCTGGTAGTGGCAGTTCAGGATGTTCTCCATGTGCGGCGGGCTGTTGTGCCACGCCTGGACGGCCTCATCGGCCGTCTGCGCCCAGTCCCACGTGTTCCAGGCGATGTTCTCGCCGGCGTAGGCGTGCGGCACGCCGTTGTTGTCCATGATGCAGAGGTATGCCGCTGCAACACGACCGTCGTAGTTGCAGCCATCCGGCGGGAAGTGCGTAAAGTAGATGTTTGGGGGGGGGGAGCTGTTCGCGGCCATGTAGGCGCTGCGGATGCGGGCAACCTTCACGAGGTTGGCGTCCGGCGTCAGCGGCGGCAGGCCCTGCGCGGTGCGGATCGCGTTGATGCCGGTGTAGGTCTCCATCTCGGCGTTGACCGAGGGCGTGCAGGCCGTCAAGAGCACGAGCGCCGCGAATCCGAGCGCCACGATGGCCATCAGCCCCGTCCGGGGGCGCCGCAACACACCGGCTGAAATCAAGAATCCGACTCCTCTCTACCGAGATAGTCGGTGAGAGGGGCCAGATCTGAAGCGCCCGCCAGGTACGCGGGATGGACGGCGTCTGCCGCAACTCGGTCGGCCATGCTGCTCCAATCACGTTTCTGTGAGACTGCGCGCAGCCCTGGCGACGCATCCTGCACTGAGCATACGCCAGCGGCGTGGCAGCCACGGTCGGTCTTGATTCTGGCGGGGTACGGCTCATATTCACTGCGGGCGGCCACGTGCCAGCGGCCTTACCCTACACGACTGCCCCGGATTTGCAAACTCCGGAACGCGCTCCGGAGCGTCATATGTAAACAACTCTCGAATCTGTGGGCTGTCAATTTCGAGCGCCGCCGAACCCAGAACGCTCCACATAAGGAATTGATAGACGGGGGGTTCTTCCGGGGGCGCCGCAGCTTCGGCGGCGGTGCGTCAGCCCGCGGCCAGGAAGCGGTCGAGGATGGCGTTGAACGCCGCCGCCCGCTCGAAGTACACGGAGTGCCCCGTGTCCGCCACCCGCTCGACGCGAGCGCCCGGGATCGCCGCCGCCGCCAGGTCAAGCACCGCCGGCGGGATCACGGCGTCCTCCTCGCCCGCGATGAAGAGCACCGGCATCGTCAGCGCAGCCGCCGCGGCGAGCGGCGGCGACCCGGCCGCGCGCAGGATCGCCATGATCTCGGCACCGGTCCGCTCCGGGCTCAGCCCGTCGATTTCGGTGTAGAGGAAGTACAGCTCCGGCTGCTCACGATGCATCCGTGCGCCGGCCGCCGGGTGTACGCCGGCGACGGCGTCGCCCCGCGGCGCGCGCAGCGCTTCCCGCCAGCACGCGTCGATCTCCTCCGATGCCAGGCCGCCGTGCGTGTCGCACATGAGCAGCCGCTCGACGCGCCGCGGGTGCGCCAGCGCGAAGCCCAGGCACGTCCAGCCGCCCATCGATTGCGCGACGAGCGTGGCGCGCTCGATGCCGAGATGATCGAGCAGCGCGCGCAGGTCGTCGACGTACGCCGCCCCGCCCGGTCCGCCGGGCGCGTCGATGGAGCGGCCGTAGCCGCGATGGTCGAAGACGACGCAGGTGTACCGGCCGGCAAAGTGGGGCACCTGCTGCCACCACGAAAGGTGGTTGCCTCCGGCGCCGTGCGCGAAGACGATGGCGGGCGCCGTGCCCGGCGCGGGCCCGTGCACCTCGTAGTAGAGCTGGGAGTCCTTGACAGGCGCAAACGGCATGACGCGATTGTACGGCCGGAGCGGCCCAACGCGACAGCGCCTGTCGCGGCGCCGGCGCAGGATCTGCGCATCGCCCGGCAGCTACGCCGACGGGGGCGGCGGCGCGGAACGGAGGAGGAATTGCCCAAAACGAGTGCCGTCTACACTGCATCCGTCATGCACGTCCGCCCGTTCCGTTGCGGGCACGGCGCGAGGCGCGGCTCGACCGCGCGAGGTCGATCGACGATGGCCGATGCCGTCAACATCGAGCAGTTCCTCCGCGAGCACGGCTTCGACACGCCGGCCGCGCTGGCGCGCGCGCGGGCGCTGTTGGAGGAGCGCGGCCTGACACACGCCGGTAAACAGGCCTTCGTGCGCACGAAGATCGCCGCGGCGGAGGCGCTGGTCTCGTCCGAACTGCTGCGCGTGTGCGGCGACGGCTGCCTGCGCATCGACCGCGCGGGCGCCGGCCGCGCGCGCGAGGCCGTCATCGTGTCACCGCAGGCATGCGAGATCTGCGGCGGCTCGAACAATCGCCGCGCGTTGATCGAGTGCGTGCGGCTGCTGCACCGCCGGGGCGTGAGCCGCGTCGTGATCGTCGGCGGCACCGAGACGCAGCAGCACGACCTGCAGCAACTGCTCTCCGGCACGGGGCTGGAGGTCCGCTACGTCGACGGGACGAAGATGTCGCACACGCAGAAGGACGCGATCGCGAACACGAGCTGGGCGCAACTGGTCGTCATCTGGGCGCCGACGCCGCTGAAGCACGCGATATCGAACCTCTACACGCACGACCCGCAGCCGCACGTGCGCATCGTCTCCGTCTCGCGCCGCGGCATTGAGGCGCTATGCAGCGCGATCGTCCGCAGCTACACGTGAGGGGGAGTCGTCGGTCGTCGGTCGTCGAGTTTCAGTCACCGGCCTTGAATGTGGGGGCAGTCGTCGCAGACTCAGCGACGAACTCGCCCGCGAGGACTGAACATTGACAACTCAAGACTGACAACTCTGTGCGATGCCACGGCTACAGCAGGACCGCGAGCCCCTCCTGCGCGAAGTGCTGGTCGTGCGTCAGCACCTCCGTGATCTCCAGTTCGCGACAGATCACCATCGACATGCAGTCCGTCAGGCTGTACCCCTTGTCGAGCCGCCGCCGGTACAGGTCCAGGCCCGCGTCGAATAACTCCCGGGTCTGCGTCAGGACGCGTGTTTGTGAGTCAGATCGGGCCTCGTCCACGAGCGCCGCTGCTTCAGCGCGTGCACGAGGTCCGGCCTCGGCGAAGAATGCGAGTACCTCCACAAAGACGGCGTCCGTCGTAACGAGGTCCACGCCGATGATTGCCCGCCCGACGCGCATGGCACGCACGTGCAAGTCGTCGCGTGGCGAGAGCACGGCAATGTAGTGAAAGGCATCGACGAAGAGCGGCGGCAATCAGTCTGGATCCTGCTTCGGCGCACCGTGCAGGTAGTGATGTAGGTTCCGAGCGCCGTCAGTAGGAAGGCGCGCAAGTTCTTCCGCCGGTATACGCTTGCCGCGTGCCTCAATCTTTTCCCAAAGCGTGAGCTCGCGCTTTGGT
>Ga0315281_10004414_pt1 | contig 20411 bp, 17 predicted proteins | sample YL17G07_0_MG_FD_204540 | JGI IMG/M metagenome (GOLD analysis project Ga0315281, IMG submission 204540) | Sediment microbial communities from Yellowstone Lake, YNP, Wyoming, USA - YL17G07_0 | ecosystem: Environmental > Aquatic > Freshwater > Lake > Sediment | place: USA: Wyoming | collected...
CGGGATTCGCGAGTTCCTCGACCACCGTCAGATGATTGAAGCCCGGCATCGCGATGTCGCCGCGAAAGCACGCATGCCAGCGCCTGCCGATGAGTTCGTTCTGGCGCTTGAACTCGTCGCTCTCGATGCCGCCGACGGCGGTGATCAGCGGCGCACCGGTGGCGGGCGGCATGAATGCCACCGACAGCCTGTCCGCCGCCGCCGCGTCGAGCCGGAGATCCGCGTTGACCGAGACTTCGAGCAGCGGCCGCAGGTCGTAGATCCCGCTCACCGCAAGCCCGCCCCTGAACAGCGCGGCGGGCAGGTCCGCGGCATAGCGCGGCCATTGTGCCGCGAGCATCATCGCGGTGAGGTGGCCGCCGGCCGAATGTCCCGCGACGAACAGCCGCTCCGGGCTTGCGCCAAAACGCGCGGCGTTCCGGTACAGCCAGGCCGAGGCCTTCAGCAGCTGGCGCACGATTTCCTCGATCGTGACCAGCGGCGTCAGCGCGTAGTTCACATTGGCGAGCGTGACGCCGGCCCTGCGAAACGCCGGCGCAAGATAGGAAAAATCACGCTTGTCGAGCGAGCGCCAATAGCCGCCGTGGATGTACATGAGCAACGCCCGGTCCGGGCCGCGTGCCGGAAAAATGTCCATGGTTTCGCTGCCGGCGCGGCCGTCTCCATAGGCCACGTCGAGAAAGCAGGGCAGCGCGGCGCGCGCCGCCGCCGAGCGCCTGGCCCAGCGCGCGAAAATCTCCGGGTGCTCGGGTATCGCCATCCGGGCGTTGTATTGCCGCTCCAGGTGATCGTTGATTTTCATCTGCGGGAGAAAGCGGGGTGCGGGAAAACGCGGGATTGGCGCGGGGCGCGGAACAGGCGTCAATATACACCAGCCTCAATTTGACTTGGACCCGGCGATTCCGCATCATGCGCCGGACCCCGCGCGCGACACCGTACCATCGCGACCTGGAACCTGTAGGGAAGCTCCGATCAAGTCAGACCAAAGGAACTGGTCGTGTTTGGGGCATATGCCAAGTTGCCAATTGGCATGGTTCCCTGGTCGCTTCGGCTGCGCACGCGACCTGCAACACGTACTTGTTCAGAGTTTCCCTGGCGGAAAGCGACAATGCCCGAGCATCTGCATGGATTGGCCCGCGGCCTCACCAACTACGGCGACGCCGACTTTTCGCTCTACCTGCGCCGCAGCTTCGCCAAATCGATGGGCTATTCCGCCGACCTGCTCGCGCGTCCGGTGATCGGTATCGCGCAGACCGCAAGCGGATTCAACAACTGCCACCGCCATTTCCCGGAACTCGTCGAGGCCGTGAAGCGCGGCGTGCTGGCGGCCGGCGGCCTGCCGCTGGATTTCCCCACGGTGTCGCTGGGCGAAATTTTCCTCAGCCCGACCAGCATGATGTTCCGCAACCTGATGGCGATGGACGTCGAGGAGATGATCCGCGCGCAGCCGATGGACGCGGTGGTGCTGATCGGCGGCTGCGACAAGACGGTGCCCGCGCAGCTGATGGGCGCGGCCTCCGCCGACCTGCCCGCGGTGCAGCTGGTCGGCGGGCCGATGCTGCCGATGCCGTACCAGGGCGAGCGCCTCGGCGCCTGCACCGACTGCCGGCGCTTCTGGGCGAAATTCCGCGGCGGCGAAATCGACCGCGACCGCATCGGTGAAATCGAGGGCAACCTCGCCACCACCGCCGGTTCGTGCGGCGTGATGGGCACCGCCAGCACCATGGCCTCGATCGCCGAAGCGCTCGGCATGACGCTGCCCGGCAGCGCGGCGATTCCGGCGGTGCACGCCGACCGCCTGCGCTGCGCGGAGGCGAGCGGCCGCGAAGCCATGCGCATGGTGGCCAGGCCGATCCGCCCGAGCCAGGTGATCACGGCGCACTCCGTGGAGAATGCGCTGCGCGTGCTGCTCGCGATCGGCGGCTCGACCAACGCGATCATTCACACCACCGCCATCGCCGGACGGCTCGGCATCGAGGTGTCGCTCTCGCGGCTCAACGAGCTCTCCGACACCACGCCGGTGCTGGTCGATCTGAAGCCGACCGGCGCGCATTACATGTCGGACCTGTTCGCCGCGGGCGGCATCGGCGCGGTGATGCGCGAACTGAAGCCGCTGCTCCATCTCGACGCCATCGACGTCACCGGCACCCGGCTCGGCGACCGGCTCGCCGAGCCGCTGCCGTTCGTCGATCGCGCGGTGGTGCGGCCGTTCGGCGATCCGATCCAGCCGGTGGGCGGGCTCATCGCGCTGTTCGGCTCGCTCGCGCCCAACGGCGCGATCCTCAAGCGCGCCGCGGCCGATCCGAAACTGTTCGAGCGCGAGGGCCGCGCGGTGGTGTTCGACTCGCTCGACGATCTGGCGAAGCGCATCGACGATCCGGACCTCGACGTCACGCCGGACGATTTCCTGGTGATGCAGAACGCCGGCCCGAAGTCCGGTTACGCGATGCCCGAAGCCGGCTACCTGCCGATCCCGGGAAAGCTGGCGAAAGCCGGCATCCGCGACATGGTGCGCATTTCGGACGCGCGCATGTCGGGCACCGCGTACGGGACCGTGGTGCTGCACGTGTCGCCGGAAGCCGCGGTCGGCGGCCCGCTCGCGCTGGTGCGAAACGGCGACCGCATCCGCCTTTCGGTGAAGGACCGCCGCCTCGAGCTGATGGTCGAAGACGGCGAACTTGCGCGCCGCCGCGCCGCGTGGAAGCCGCCGGTGGCGCGGCCGGAGCGGGGTTACGCGCAGCTCTACATGGACCACGTTACGCAGGCGGAACTCGGCTGCGATTTCGATTTCCTGCGGCGTCCCTGACCGTGTGCGGGACCTGCACACGCCGCAGCGGCGCGCACGCGTCCCGGTGTAGAATCTTCGCAAACTTCACAACCTGCTGCCTGCCATGACTGAAACCAGCATCAACGGCGTGTTCTCGCCGGTGGTCACGCCGTTCCGCAAGGATCTTTCGCCCGATACCGAGCGCTGGATCAAGCACTGCAAATGGCTGCTCGCCAACAATGTCGGGCTCGCGGTGTTCGGCACCAATTCGGAAGCGAATTCGCTGTCGGCCGACGAGAAGCTCGAAATGCTCGACCGCATCGTCGCGGCCGGCGTCGATCCGAAACGCATGATGCCGGGCACCGGCTGCTGCGCGCTCACCGACACCGTGCGCCTCACTTCCCATGCGGTGAAAAAGGGCTGCGCGGGGGTATTGATGCTGCCGCCGTTCTACTACAAGAACGTGTCCGACGAGGGGCTGTACCGGAGTTTCTCGGAAGTCATCGAACGCGTCGGCGACGCGCGCCTCAGAATCTACCTCTATCACATCCCGCCGGTGGCGCAGGTGGGGATCACGCCGGCACTGGTCGAGCGCCTGCTGAAGAATTATCCCGGCATCGTTGCCGGCATGAAGGACAGTTCCGGCGACTGGGACAACACCAAGACCATGCTCGACCGCTTTGCGGGTTCCGGTTTCGGCGTGTTTGCCGGCTCCGAGTCGTTCCTGCTGGCGACACTGCGCCATGGCGGCAAGGGATGCATTTCGGCGACCGCAAACGTGAATCCCTCGGCGATCCACCAGCTGTTCGCCAACTGGCGCTCGCCGGACGCCGACCGCATGCAGGCGGACCTGACCGCGCTGCGCGCCGTGTTCCAGAAATACTTTGTGATTTCCGCGCTGAAAGCGACGGTGGCGAACTACGGCAACGACCCCGAATGGGGCCGGGTGAGGCCGCCGCTGGTCGAACTCACGAAGGAACAGCAGGACGCGCTGGCGGCCGAGCTCAAGGCAAGGGGATTCGCGATGGCGGGATTGCGCGGCTAGGAATTGTTGCGCAGACGGACGGGAGGCGTTGGCGATGCAAGGTTCGAAACTGTTCTCGGTGGAATGTCCGCAGTGCCGCGCCGCGATCCCGTTCCTGCGCGTGAAGCCGCGATTCGCCTGCAAGGCGTGCTCGGCGCCGCTGATGTCGAACCGCTCCTCGGTCGACGTCTGGGCGGTGCTGATCTACGTCGCGCTGGCGCCCGTGATCTGGATTGCGAGCGACAATTTTCCGCAGACAGGCGGCTGGCCGAGCGCGCTGTGGATCGGGATCGGCTCAAGCTGGCTCTTCGCAGCCGCGTTCTATTGCCTGCTTGCGCCGCGCGCCCTGCGCCTCGAGGCTGACACCTGGAATGCAGAGGATCCCGCATCGCCAGCCGCGAGGAAACCGTAAGCGACCAGCGGGTCCGCGCAGTCCGAGATTGGCGATCGACCCATCATCGGGCGGAAACGCTGCGGGTTTTGCTGTATTTGACACGGACGCATGCCTGCAGGGCACACACCAAGCCAGTCTCGCAAAACAAATGTTTGTGAATATACGGTGATTGTGGCCCCTTTTCTTGTTTAATCCCCGATGACTTTCCGCTACATCCCGATCCGCCCGCAAGCTGCCGACGTCGATGCGGCGAAGCTTGCGCTGGCACTGGCCGCCGCCGTGGCGGGCGAAGTGCGTTTCGACAGGGGTTCACGGGCGCTGTACAGCGCGGACGCGTCGAACTACCGGCAGGTGCCGATCGGCGTGGTGATTCCAAAGAGTATCGCGGACCTCGAGGCGGCCGTGAGCGTGTGCCGCAGGTTCGGCGCGCCGGTACTGGCGCGCGGCGGCGGCACCTCGCAGAACGGCCAGTGCGTCAATGTCGCCGTGGTGATCGACGGCTCGAAGTATCTCAACCAGGTGCGCTCGATCGATATTGAGGCGGGAACGGCGGACGTCGAACCGGGCGTGGTCTGCGACGCGCTGCGGGCGGCCGCGGAGCAGTACGGACTCACCTTCGGCCCGGATCCGGCCACACATTCGCGCTGCACGCTCGGCGGCATGATCGGCAACAACTCCTGCGGCGCGCACTCGGTGATGGCGGGAAAGACCGTCGAGAACGTCGAAACGCTCGAGGTGTTGACCTACGACGGCGCGCGCTTCACGGCCGGCCCGACCGGCGATGCGGAATACGCGCGCATCATCGCCGCCGGCGGCAGGCAGGCGGAAATCTACGCGCAGCTCCGCGAATTGCGCGATCGCCATGCCGATGAAATCCGCGCGCGCTACCCGAAACTGAAACGGCGCGTGTCCGGCTACAACCTCGATCAATTGCTTCCCGAGAACGGATTCAACGTCGCGCGCGCGCTGGTGGGCTCCGAAGGCACCTGCGTCACCGTGCTCGGCGCGACGGTGAAACTGGTGGCGAGCCCGCCGGGGCGCGTGCTGCTGGTGCTCGGCTACCCCGACATTTTCGCAGCGGCCGATGCAGTGCCGGAAATCTCCGCGTTTGGCCCGATCGCGATGGAGGGCCTCGACCGCGAAATCATCGGCGGTTTGAAGGCGCGGCATCTGTGCACCGATGACATCGCGCTGCTGCCGGCGGGCGATGCCTGGATCATGGTCGAATTCGGCGGCGCGACGGTCGCGGATGCGGCGGCGCAGGCGCGCGCGCTGATGGCGCATCTTGCGGAAAGCGCCGGCGCGCCGGGAATGGCCCTGATCGATGATGTGAAACAGCAGGCGCGCATCTGGTCGGTCCGCGAGACCGGCGCTTCGGCCACCGCGCTGTCACTCGATCCGGCGCAGCCGAACCCGGTGATCGGCTGGGAAGACGCGGCGGTGGAGCCGGCGCGGCTCGGCGCCTATCTGCGGGAATTCGATGCGCTGATCCGGAAGTACGGCTATCGCACTTCGCTGTACGGGCACTTCGGCGACGGCTGCATCCACGCCCGCATCACCTTCGATCTGGCGACCTTGCCCGGCATCGCGCACTGGCGAAAATTCCTCGAAGAGGCAGCGCATCTCGTCGTCAAGTACGAAGGATCGCTGTCCGGCGAGCACGGCGACGGCCAGGCCAAGGCGGAGTTCCTGCCGATCATGTACGGCGACACCTTGATGCAGGCGTTCCGCGAGTTCAAGGCGATCTGGGACCCGCAGCGGAAAATGAATCCGGGCAAGCTGATCGACGCTTATCGCGTGGACGAGAACCTGCGCCTTGGTCCGGATCACCGGCCGCAACGGCCATCGACGCGTTTCATGTTTCCCCGCGACAACGCAGACTTCAACCATGCGGTCGAACGCTGCAACGGCATGGGGCGCTGCCGTTCCGGGTTTGACAACGCCGCGGGCGCGGTGATGTGCCCGAGCTACCGCGCGAGCGGCGAAGAGCGTTATTCGACGCGCGGCCGCGCGCGGCTGCTGTTCGAGATGCTGCGCGGCGATGTCATCACCGGGGGCTGGAACAGCGAGGAGGTGAAGCAGGCGCTCGACACCTGCCTCGCCTGCAAGGGCTGCCGCAGCGACTGCCCGACGCAGGTCGACATGGCGAGCCTCAAGGCCGAATTCCTCTCGCATTACCACGAGACCCACCGGCGCCCGGTGCACGCGTATTCGATGGGCATGATCGGCAGCTGGGCGCCGCTCGCCGCGAAGCTGCCGTGGCTGATAAACCTGATCACGCAGACGCCGGTACTCGCAGCCGTCGCCAAAGCGGCGGCCGGAATTGCGCAGCAGCGAAAGCTGCCGCGCCTTGCGTCGCGGACGTTTCGCGATGACTATGACCAACGTGCCGGCGCGGGGCACGAGGTCCTGCTGTGGACCGACACCTTCAACAACCACTTCCGCCCGGCGACGCTCGCCGCCGGCGCCGCGGTGCTGGCGCATGCGGGCTGCCGTGTCACGCTGCCGCCCGCGGGCCTCTGCTGCGGGCGGCCGCTGGTCGACTTCGGCATGGTCGATGCGGCGCGCGCGCAGCTTCTCGCCATTCTCGACAGACTCGCGCCGCAGATCGCGGCGGGCGTGCCGATGGTCGGCCTCGAGCCTTCGTGCGTCTCGGTGTTCCGCGACGAACTCGTCAACCTGCTCGCCGGCGATCCGCGCGCGGCGGCGCTGTCGCTCAACACCTACACGCTGGCCGAGTACCTGGCGAAAATCGGTTATGCGCCGCCCGCGATGCGCGCCGACGCGGTGATGCACGGCCATTGCCATCACAAGTCGGTGATGGGCGCCGCGCCCGATGCGGAATTGCTCGCCTCGATGGGCGTGAATATCCGGCAGCCGGAGTCCGGCTGTTGCGGCATGGCGGGCTCGTTCGGCTTCAAGCCGCAGCACCTCGCGATGTCGCTGGCGATCGGCGAGCGCGCGCTGCTGCCCGCGGTGCGCGGTTGCGGCAACGGCACCCTGATCGTCGCCGACGGTTTCAGCTGCCGCGAGCAGATAGAGCAGGGCAGCGGTCGGCAGACGCGGCATCTGGCGGAGGTTATACTTGTGGCGATTGCGAAGTCCTCCCCGAGCGCCGATTCAAGCTGAACGCGCCGGCCCTGCCGCCGGATCGGATATTACCCGGACGCAGAATAAAATGAATACGCCAGCGAGCCACCCGTCCTATCGCTACTATGACTTCGTCATGGCGGCGTTCGTCACCGTCCTCATCTGCTCGGATCTCATCGGTCCCGCCAAGATCGCGCAACTCGACTTGCCGCTGATCGGCGTGGTGTCGTTCGGCGCGGGGGTCCTGTTTTTTCCGATTTCCTATGTTTTCGGCGACGTGCTGACCGAAGTCTACGGCTATGCCAGGGCGCGGCGCGTGATCTGGGCCGGATTCGCCGGCTTGACGTTCGCGTCCCTGATGGCGACGGTCGTCGTCGCCTTGCCGCCGGCGCCGTTCTGGCACAACCAGCCGGCGTACGAAATCGCCTTCGGCTCGACCTGGCGCATTGTCGCCGCTTCGGCCTTCGCCTATTTCTGTGGCGAATTCGTGAATTCCTATGTGCTGGCGAAGATGAAAATCGTCACCGACGGCAAATGGCTGTGGACGCGCACCATCGGCTCCACCATCTTTGGCGAAGCTGTCGATTCGGCCCTGTTCTACCCGCTGGCCTTCTACGGCACCGGCATCATTCCCGACGACAAGCTGCCGCTGGTCATGCTGTCGCAATTCGTCGCCAAGGTCGGCGTCGAAATCCTGTTCACGCCGGTCACCTACAAAGTGGTCGCCTTCCTGAAGCGCGCCGAGCATGAAGACTATTACGACCGGCACACCGACTTCACGCCGTTCTCGCTGAATGTGCGTTAGTGCTGCCGGCCGGCGCGCCGAATCACTCCGTCAGGGTTTGTTCATGCGCCTGAGCAGGCTCGAGCTGTCCCACCGCCCGCCGCCCATCGCCTGCACGTCGGCGTAGAACTGGTCGACCAGCGCGGTCACCGGCATCCGCGCCTTGTTCTTGCGCGCTTCCGCAAGGCACAGGCCGAGGTCCTTCCGCATCCAGTCGACGGCGAAACCGAAATCGAATTTGTCGTCGATCATGGTGCCGCCGCGGTTCTCCATCTGCCACGACTGCGCGGCGCCTTTGGAGATCACCTCGAGCACCAGCTTCATGTCGAGGCCCGCTTTGGTGCCGAAGTGGATGCCTTCGGCGAGGCCCTGCACCAGGCCCGAGATGCAGATCTGGTTGACCATCTTGGTGAGCTGGCCCGACCCCGCGGGCCCGAGCAGCGTCACCGCGCGCGCAAAGCACGCGATCGCGCCTTTTGCTTCCTCGAAGGTCGCGGGATCGCCGCCGACCATCACCGTGAGCATGCCCTTCTCGGCGCCGGCCTGGCCGCCCGAGACCGGCGCGTCGAGAAAGCGCAAGCCCTGCTTTCCGGCAACCGCGGCAAGCTCGCGTGCGACTTCGGCCGAGGCCGTGGTGTGGTCGATGAAGATCGCGTTCTTCTGCATGCCGGCGAACGCGCCGTCGGCGCCGAGCGTGATGCTCCGAAGATCGTCGTCGTTGCCGACGCAGGCGAACACGAAGTCCTGGCCGGCGCCCGCCTCGCGCGGTGTGCCTGCCGATTTTCCGCCATGCGCCGCCACCCATTTGGCGGACTTCTGCGCAGTGCGGTTGTAGACCGTGACGGTGTGGCCCTTGGCCGCGAGGTGGCCGGCCATCGGGTAGCCCATGACGCCGAGCCCGAGAAATGCGACATTGCTCATTGTTTCTCCAAGTATCCGAAAGTGAAGGAAGACGAATCCGGCGCGCCGGGTTGGCGAAGGCTTGCCGGCGCGGAGGGAAAATTCTACCCCAAACGCGGCGCCCGCCTGCGATGCATCGAGAGCACCGCAGTCATTCGATGAATTGCCGCTTGAAGTGGGCAATCTCCTCTCGCAGCACCTTGGCTGCGGGTTTGCCGCCGCGATCCAGACGGGAACACGGATAATTTGCGACCTCCGGCCTTTCGGCGCCCGCCCAGTCGAGGCGGTAGGCCTTCTTCCCGCCGGCTGTCTCGTGTACGCCGTGCTTCAAGGGAAACAGCCAGCACCCGGTCGGCTTGAATGACCATGGGTGATGGCCCAGCGCGGTCGACGCAACCTGCAACGAGCAGCGCAGGTCTTCCAGCGCGAACACGCACATGGAACCGCGATAGTCGTCCGTGTCGAACGTCTGCCCCGCGGCCATGGCGCGCCGGATGCCGTCCTTTCCGGCTCCGTCCGGCGTCACCACCTCGGTAAAATAGACACGGCCGATTTCCGGCATGTCGACCGGAACCAGCGGCTCCTTGACGCGGTGGAGATGGTCAAAGAACGCAGGGTGGTCCCGCATGAATGCAGAGAGCCGCCCGGCCTCCTCGGCTTCGATGCGGGCGCCGTGCGAGCAGCACTCGGCTCGACACTTGTTTCCCTCGCCGCAAGCGCGTAGCTTGATTCCGCGAAGCTGACCCTGGTCCACCAGGACACCGTGGCGGCCCTCGACGCTTGCCGGCCCGGAGACCAGGCGACGGAACAGTCCGGTAATCAGTCCGAGCACGTTAGCCTATCCGGCAGTGGTGGAAGCGGGAACCGGCGCAGGGCGTAATGGTAGGAAGAAAAAGCGGCCTTGCCGGAATTGAAGCAAAATTCTACCCCAATCGGGAGTCCTGCCCGCCGCCGCGTTGTAAGCGCGCACGCAAAGCACCGACCAATGACCATGAAAACACGTTCGCTGATCTGCGCCATGCTGATATCCACCCTTCCCGGCGGCGCGTCCGCTGCCCCCGCCTGCAGTGCGAAGTCTGGCGCGCAGACGCTCGCGGTGGTCGAGCTCTATACCTCGGAAGGCTGCGACTCCTGCCCGCCGGCGGACCGCTGGCTGTCCGGGTTCAAGGGCGCCGGCGACTATGCGGGCCGCGTGCTGCCGCTTGCGCTGCATGTCGATTACTGGGATTACATCGGCTGGAAAGACCCGTATGCGCAGGCGCAGTTCTCGGCGCGGCAGCGTGAAATGGCGACGATCAGCCGCGCGCGCACCGTGTACACGCCGCAGGTGTTCCTCGGCGGCAGGGACTTTCGTCCCGGGAATGGATTCGACGATGCGCTCTCGCGCATCAACCGCACCCCGCCGCGCGCCGACCTGGAAATCAAAATGAGTTCCGGTTCCGCGCGCGAACTCAGGCTCGATGCGAATGCGAAGTTGCGCAACGGCGCAGAGAAGAAAGACGCCGTCGCCTATCTCGCGGTGTTCGAGAGCGGCCTCGCCAGCCCGGTTGCCGCGGGCGAGAACAAGGGCAAGCTCCTGAAGCACGATTTCGTGGTGCGCGAATGGGCGGGCCCGTTTGCCTTCGCGCCGGACGGCACGCTGAGCGTGGCGCGCGCGGTGGCAGTGAAGGCGGGATGGAAATTGCAGGAACTCGGTGTCGCGATGTTCGTGCAGAACCGGGCGAGCGGGGAAGTGCTGCAGGCGCTGCAGCTCGCGTCCTGCATCTGAGTCATTCGCTTGGGCGGATTCCCCGCAGGCTCGGGTCGGTGACTTCGAAAATCGGGGCATCCGCAATGAGTTGTGGATCCGCAATTTCGCGGCGCTTTCCTTTCCGCGCCGGGTTCCGAGGTCCGATTGTCAGAGTGCAAACGTTTCGGGCCAGCGGCCACCGGAAGCGCGCGTCACCGGTATTGGGCCGATTGTGCCGGGTCGTCAAGCGGCAACAGTTTCAACCTTGGAGGGTAGATTGCTCAGGATGAGATCCTTGAGCTGAACCTTGTTGCTCGCATTGTCGATATCGATGCCGACAAGATGACCGTCAGCATCGTAGTCAAGCAAAACGCCCTCTGAAATTTCGCGCGTTTCGACGCTCGTCTTTTCCGACAAGTCGATATACAGGGAGTCCGTTTCCGGATGGTAATTCAGCTTCATGGCTTAAACCCTCGGTCGGGAAATGCGTTGTGTATGGTCACTCTATCCTCAAGCGTGATGACTCTCAAGTAACGCCCTTCCAATTCGGCAATCGTTGCCCAAAATCGGTATCGATTGCCTTCTTGCGGCTCCGACCTATGGGGCGACTCGACGACGCGCACGCACCATTCCCTTTTTAGGTACGGGCGCTTGCGCAATACCTCGTTTTCAAAGTAATCCGTGAAACGAAAGTCGGCCATGGTCAACAGGGTAGCTGGTGCCGCCGGCGGATGCTCTGTTTCCGCTTAACGTCCACGCCCACGGGCGCGCGCATCTGCGGGCAATCGCACTTGCACGGCGGCGCCGCGCGCGTCCCGGTGCGGCGTGCTGTTAGGCATTGCCGTACATTTCTTTGTAGCGAGAGACATGCATGAGCAGTTCGGCAGGCTTGGCTTTAAGTAGGTTCACAGAAAGCGCGACGGGACTGCCACACATCTTGTGATTCGCCAAGAGGAACGCGCGTTTCACCGGAGATTGGCGTTCAAGATACTTATTGGGCTCTTTGAGCCTTACCGCCAAAACCGTTTGCGTCGGTAACTTGACTATTTCCACTCCTGCCACTTCTGACCATGGAACTATCCCGCCAGAGATTCCGCTCGTGCAATCGAGCAATCCGACGGTGTTGAGTACTAAACCGCGCCTATCGCCGCACAGCCTCCGAACCGCAGTAAGTCCACCAAGACCAGCAAGCACGATCAAAAGAAATCCGAAGCCATGGACAAATGCCGGGCTATTAAATCGGCGAAACGCCTGAATGGTTTCTTCATCAAGAAAGATCATCCACACGCCGAGCGCGATCAAGGCAAGTGTACCGATGATCAGCACAACGAGCTTCTTCGGACTCAGGTCGAATACCTGTTCGTCGCTTTCGTTCGAGCTCACAGCAATGCCTAACTTTGATTTATGCAGACCATAACGTCTTATGAACCAGACTTGCTGTTTCGCCATTTCATGCAACGCAACACGCTGGACATCGGCGTCCAGCGGGCGTTTCCGGCAATTGAACCGTCGCAAACATCAACATGAACCAAAATGCCAAACCCTGCAACCGCGATTTTCGGTTGCGGCCGGCACAATCGTCCGGGAGTGCACGTCATTGACGGTAATGGGCTCTATTCAGTGTCGCCTGAAAACGCACACTCGCAAGACACAATTCTGCCCCCATTCACAACTTGAGGGTGCCCTCGGCGATCGGCGCAACATGACCGCCAACATCAATGCCTTCGCTGCCGTGTTCGCCGAAAATGTGAACGTAGAGCAAGCTGCGGCGCTTCATTTTGGTCCCCTGCTCGCTCACGAAGCGCGTGCCTGACGCGGCTGATACCAGGCGATGCCGCATCATGTATGCCGCGAGCGGCCCCGTCGCGCTGCCGGTCGCCGGATCCTCGACGACGCCGAACTCGGGTGCGAACATGCGCGAGTAGGCGCCTGCGGGCGTCGGCGCGAACACGAAGACGCAAATCGGTTCCGGGTGGCCCTGCCTCAGTTCGGCATTGCCGGAGGAATCGAGCGAGGCGCGGTCGACTGCGTCCACGCTCGCAAGCGGGATGAACAGCGTGGGATTGCCGGCGCTCACGATCTGCGGCGGGAGCTCGAGCAGGTCCGCGGGATTCAGCCCCAGCGCCCGCGCGCACAGCGTCCGGTCGCGCGTCGCCCCGTGACTGATCGGGGGCGTGCGCAGCCAGATCATCGGATTCCTGCCGGCGTCGACCCGGATCGGGACCGCGCCGACCTTTTCCTCCAGGCTGAAGCGCGCGGTGCCGCGCGGCACGATGCCTTCGTCCAGCAGCACGTAGCTGGTGCCGATGGTCGGATGCCCGGCGAACGCCATTTCGCGCCGCGGCGTGAAGATGCGAACCCGCGCCGCGCAATCCGCCCGCGTCGGCGGAACCACGAAGGTGGTTTCCGACAGGTTGAATTCGCGGGCGATGGCCTGCATTGTTTCTTCGCCGATGCCCTCGGCATCCGGAAACACCGCCAGTGGATTGCCTTCCAGCGGCGTCTCGGTGAACACGTCGACGACCTTGTAGCGATATGACGAAAGCTTGTCCATGTGCAAAGGAGTCCCTGCGCCGTCCGGGCGTGGCACCCAGCTGAGATCAGCCGGCGAGCACCTCGAAGGTCAGGCCGGCATCGGCCTTCAGGCGCTGGATCAAGCGCTCACCGAAAATCGTGGCGGGCGTCCAGAAGCCGCCGGGGCAATCGGACTTGGCGATGTCGAGGGCCAGGCAGGCGCCTGCCTGGCCCAGCATCTTCGCCGTCGAACCGTAGCCGGGATCGCGGTCGCCGGTGACTTTGACGCGAATCGTTTGGCCGCCGGCGGTGGTGCCGAAGAAGCGCAAGTCGTAGAACCCCCGTTGCTGCGCCGCCGGGCTGGGGCCTTCGCCGGGCTTGGGCAGGACAAAGCGATTGAGCAACCAGCGCGAGGGCGGCAACGCCGCCGCGAGCATGAATCCGGCCAGGCCGATGGTAGTGGCTTGCGCAGCGAGCATCCCCTTCAGCCGTGGCTTGGTCATGATGGCTTCGTCGTAGCGGAAATCGCTTGTGTAGGAATTGCCGGACAATGCATTGGTCCGGTGCACCACGCGCGTATTGATTCCCGCCATCACGAAGGGCGCGATCCATGTCCCGAAATCCGGGTCGTACTGCGCGGTGCTGACGTCGGTTTGTCGAGCGACAAAGCCGTGATCGGGCGGGCAGATCGAATAGGGGTCGGCCAATTCCCTGCGGACCGCGGCATCGCCGGCGGCCTCCTTGACCACATTCATCAGGCTCGCGACGGTGCCGCCCGAGGCCGCGCCCGCGAGCGCCTTCACCCGCATCTTGATCCTGGTGCATGGCGCGCCGAAGCGCTCCCTCGCCCGTTGCTGAAGGAAGAAGACACCGAGGTCGGATGGAATCGAATCGAAACCGCAGCAATGCACGATGCGCGCGCCGGAGCGCTGCGCAGCGTCTTCGTGGCGCGTGATCATTTTCCGGATCCATTGCACTTCGCCGGTGAGGTCGCAGTAGTCGGTGCCGGTGTCGGCGCAGGCCTTGACCAGCGGCTCGCCGTGCAAAGCGTAGGGGCCGACCGTCGAGATCACCACCCGGGTTTGCGCGCACAGCGCCGCCAAGCTCGCTTCGTCTGTCGCATCGGCGAGGATCAAGGGCATCGCGGCAGCCTTGGGACCGAGTTGTTCGCGCAGGAAACGCAATTTGGCATCCGAGCGCGCGGCAGCGGCCCATTTCAGGTCGCCGTCGACGCCGAACTCATCCACCAGATAGCGGCACAGGATCTGACCGACAAAACTGGTCGCGCCAAAAACAATCAAGCTGTATTTTTGACCGGCCATGATCGACGGTCAGGAAGGGTCCAGAATCGTCAGCTGGGTTCGACGGAGCAATTTTTTGAAATCAACGTCGAATGTCACGAGGTTCTCGCCGAGGTGGGTAACCGCCGCTGCGAGCCACGCGTCGGGAACATCGTTCGCTCGCAGATTCTTTTCCAGGCACAGTTGCCGCAGCAGGGGCCATTCGTTGCCGAGCAGCGGCATTTCCACGCCAGGCACGGCGATGAGCGCATCGACGAAGCCCACGGCTTGATCAACGGGTGTTGGATGAATGAAAATCTTCGCGTTGGTGACGAGGCGCAAGAAACTGGCGACCACCATCGGCATCAGTTTCAGGCTTGCGCCGTTCGCACAAGCCGCGACGGCTTGGTTCAGGAATGCGTACGCTTTTTTGTGATTCGGATGGTCGCTGCGGGACGCGGCAACCAAAACGTTGGCGTCAGGCGTCATCGCCGGCGGCGTCCAGCATGGCTTTGTTGCTGCTCGGGTTCAATCCGGCAACCAGCCCGCCCCGTCCTTTGAAAACAGGGATCCTGTGCCCGCCGGTCCCGGCAGCGGGACGCACCGTTCGAAGGCGAAGTTGCAATCCTTCCTCGATCAGCCGGGTCAGGCTCGTTTGTTGCCGCGCCGCCAGCGCCTTGGCGTCCGCAAGCAGGGAATCCTTGATGTCGAGCGTGGTCTTCATTGTTCGAGAGTACAGATTTCTGTATCCGCTGTCAATGCCGGCCACGGCGGGTCGTTATGGCCGATTCCCAGTGCCCGAAAACGCGATACGCGAAATTCTGCGGATTCCCGAAATTCAGAAGCCGACCGCCTGGCCGTCGCGCCTTGGATCGGATGCCGCGAGGTAGCCATCCGGCATTTTCAGGATGAACTGCCCGGCGCCGAAATCCATGTAGGGGTCGTCGAGGGTTTCGATCTGGTGGCCGCGCGCCGCGAGCTCGGCCGCGACCTTCGCATCGAGCTCGGCCTCGACCGCGACGCTGATCCCGCTGTTGACCTTCCAGCGCGGCGCATCGCACGCGGCCTGCGGATTCTGCCCGTAGTCGAGCATGCGCGTCATCATCTGCACATGGCCCTGCGGCTGCATGTTGCCGCCCATCACGCCGAAGCTCATCACCGGCTTGCCATCCTTGCTGAGGAACGACGGGATGATGGTGTGGAACGGGCGCTTGCCCGGGCCGACCTGGTTTGGATGCCCGGCTTTCAGCGTGAAGCCGCAGCCGCGGTTCTGCAGGCTGATGCCGGTTCCGGGCACCACCACACCCGAGCCGAAGCCCATGAAGTTCGACTGGATGAACGACACCATCATGCCGCCCGCATCGGCGGCGGTGAGATACACCGTGCCGCCGGTGGGCGGCGTGCCATGGCGAAAATCCTGCGCGCGCTTCATGTCGATCAGCTTCGCGCGCGATTTGAGGTAGCTGCGGTCCAGCATTTGCGCCGGCGTGACCTTCATCGCGCGCGGGTCGCCGACGTAGCGGTAGGCATCGGCGAACGCGAGCTTCATCGCCTCGATCTGCAGGTGCTGGCTGTCCGCCGAATCGACCGCGAGCTTGCGCAGGTCGAACTCGTCTAGGATGCCGAGCGCGATCAGCGCGGCGATGCCCTGGCCGTTGGGCGGGATCTCGTGCACGGTGTAGCCGCGGTAATCGCCGGCGATCGGCTCGATCCAGTCCGCGGTGTGCGCATCGAGGTCGGCCGCCGTCATCGCGCCGCCGTTCGCCTTGCTGTGCGCGGCGACCTTCGCCGCGAGTTCCCCCCGGTAGAACGCCTCGCCATTCGACGCGGCGATTTTTTCGAGCGAGCGTGCGAAGTCCGGCGCGGTAAATTTTTCGCCGGGGCGCGGCGCGCGGCCGTTCGGCATGAAGAACTGCGCGAAGCCGGGCTGGTCTTTCAACACCGGCACCTGATTGGCCCACTTGTGCGCGATCACCGGCGCCACCATCACCCCGTCATGGGCGTAGCGGATCGCCGGCACAAACAGGTCGGCGAACGGCAATTTGCCGAAACGCGAGTGGATCGCCACCCACGCCGACACCGCGCCGGGAACGCTGATCGAGTTCCAGCCGCGTTGCGGTATCGCCTTCTCACCTTTGAAATAGGCAGGCGTCCACGCCGCGGGCGCACGCCCCGACGCGTTGAGGCCGTGGAGTTTTTTGCCGTCCCACAGCAGGGCAAACGCATCCGCGCCGAGCCCGTTCGACACCGGCTCGAGGAAGGTCATCGCGATCGCGGTGGCGACGATGGCATCGGCGGCGTTACCGCCTCGGGCGAGCATGCTGAGCCCCGCCTGCGCGCCGAGCGGATGCGAGGTCGCGACCGCGTTACTGGCGAGCAGCGGCATGCGGCGCGAGGCGTAGGGGAGGTCCCAGGAGAATGAAGGCGTCACGGACGACTTGGGTTTTGGCATGACTCCAATTCTGCGGACTTGCGCGGGTGCGATGCCGGGTCAATCGATCCTGACGTTGGCGTCCTTGATGACTCTCGCCCACTTGGCCGTTTCGCCTGCCACCGTGTGCGCCATTTCCTCAGGCGTGCTGCCGATGGGTTCCGCGCCGAGGATCGCGAGGCGCTCCTTCATTTCCGGGGAGTGCAGGGCGGCGACGATCTCGCGGTTGAGTCTCGCGATGATCTCCTTCGGCGTGCCGGCAGGCGCATACACGCCGAACCAGACCGACGCCTCGAAACCCGGATAACCTGATTCCGCGATCGTCGGCACCTCGGGCATCAGCGGCGAGCGTTTGAGGCTGGAGATGCCGATCGCCTTCAGCCTGCCGGTCTTCAGGTTCGGCTGCGCCGAGACGATGTTGTCGAACAGCATCGAGATCTGGCCGCTGATCAGGTCCGGTACCACCAGCTGCGTCCCCTTGTATGGCACATGCATGATGTCGGTGCCGGTGCGGTGGCGGAACATCTCGCCGGAGAGATGGACGATGGTGCCGGTGCCGCTGGAGCCGAAATTGAGCTGCCCGGGTTTTGCTTTCGCCAGCGCGACCAGTTCCTTCACCGAATTCACCTGCAGCGACGAGGGCACCACGAGCAGATTGGTCGACACGGCAATCACGGACACCGGCGCGAAGTCCTTCACCGGATCGTAAGGGAGCTTCGGCGTGAGGGTGGGGCCGATGGAATGCGTGCTGGTGGTCGCCATCAGCAGGGTGTAGCCGTCGGCGGCGGCCTTCGCGACGAGGTCCGAGCCGATGGTGCCGCCCGCTCCGGGGCGGTTGTCCACCACCACCTGCTGGCCGAGGCGCGCGGAGACACGCTGCATCAGGTCGCGCGAGAGTATGTCGGTGGCGCCCGCGGGCGGGAACGGCACCACCAGGCGGATGGATTTCGACGGATATGCGGTCTGCCCGTGGGCGAATGCCGCGAACATCGTACACAACACGATTGCCAGGCGTTTCATGGAGCGCTCCACAGCAGAATTTCCGATTTTCGATTGTAGAACAAAAAGGGCGGCCGGAGCCGCCCTCGGATGCCGGCGGATGGCCGGCGCCTACTCTTCCTGGAACGCTTCCTCGCGCTTCTTGCGAATCTTCGGCGACAGAATGGTGATCAGCAGGATCGCGGTGACGATCAGCAGGCCGGCCGAGATCGGGCGTGTGAAGAACACGGTCGCGTCGCCGCGCGACAACAGCATCGCGCGCCGCAGGTTCTCTTCCATCATCGGGCCAAGGATGAAGCCGAGCAGCAGCGGCGCCGGCTCGCATTCGAGCTTGACGAACACGTAGCCGAGCAGGCCGAACAGCGCGGTCAGGTAGACATCGAACTCGCTGTTGCTGACGCTGTAGACGCCGATGCAGCAGAACACCAGGATCGCCGGGTACAGATAACGGTAGGGTACCGTCAGCAGCTTGATCCACAGCCCGATCAACGGCAGGTTGAGGATCACCAGCATCAGGTTGCCCACCCACATCGAGGCGATCATTCCCCAGAACAATGCCGGCCGTTCCGTCATCACCTGCGGGCCCGGGGCGATGCCGTGGATGGTCATTGCGCCGACCATCAATGCCATCACCGCGTTGGGCGGGATGCCGAGAGTGAGCAGGGGGATGAACGAGGTCTGCGCGCCGGCGTTGTTGGCGGATTCCGGCGCGGCAACGCCCTTGATATTGCCTTTGCCGAAGGTCTCCGGATTTTTCGACCATTTCTTTTCCAGCGTGTACGCCGCAAACGATGAGAGCAGCGCGCCGCCGCCGGGCAGGATGCCGAGGAAGGAGCCGATGGTGGTGCCGCGCAGCACCGCGCCGTAGGCTTCCTTGAAGTCCGCCCATGACAGCCAGAGCCCGGTCACGTTCTTGGTGAATATCTCGCGGTGTTCCTTCTGCTCGAGGTTGGTAATGACTTCGGCAAAGCCGAACACGCCCATCGCCACCGCGACGAAGCCGATGCCGTCGGAGAGTTCGGGAACGCCGAACGCAAAGCGCGAGGTTCCGGTGTTGACGTCGGTGCCGACAATGCCGAGCAACAGACCGAGAATGATCATCGCGATTGCCTTGATCACCGAGCCGTGCGCCAGCACCACCGCGGCGATGAGGCCGAGCACCATCAGCGAAAAATATTCCGCGGGGCCGAACTTGAAGGCGACTTCGGCAAGCGGGGGCGCGAATGCCGCGATCAGCAGCGTCGCCACGCTGCCGGCAAAAAACGAGCCCAGCGCCGCGATCGACAACGCCGCACCGGCGCGGCCCTGCCTCGCCATCTGGTAGCCGTCGAGGCAGGTCACCACCGACGAGGACTCGCCCGGGATGTTGACCAGGATCGCGGTCGTCGAGCCGCCGTACTGCGCGCCGTAATAGATGCCGGCCAGCATGATGAGGGCGGCAACCGGCTGCAGCGCGTAGGTCGCGGGCAGCAGCATGGCGATGGTCGCGATCGGGCCGATGCCGGGCAGCACGCCGATCAGCGTGCCGAGCAAACAACCGATAAAGCACATGATGATATTGAACGGCACCTGCTGGAACGCGACGCCCCACATGGTGACGGGCTGCAACCTGAAAACTTCGCCGAAGCCCAGCGCAAGATTTGCGAGCAGTCCTGATTCCATTCAATTACTCCACGGCCAGAGCGGGAACTGCAGTTGCAGCCCGTAGACGAACACTGCGACCGAACCGGAGGCCAGGATCGCGAACAGGACCAGCACTTCCTTCCATTTGAACTCGTGGCCGCCCAGCGCGCTCACCGCGATCAGCGCGAACAATGCGAGCACCAGCCCGAGCGGCCGCAGCAGCACGCCGAAGATGACGGTCGACAGCAGTACCAGGATCAGCGGCCGGAACGAAATGTTCTTCGGCCCTTCGCCATCGACCACGAACGACTCCATCAGGATGATCACGCCGAGGACGGCGAGCACGCCGCCGAGCACGGTCGGAAAATAGCCCGGACCCATGCGCGCCGCGGTGCCCATGTTGTAGTTCTGTGCCAGTGCAGTCGCCGCCGCGCCGAACGCGATGAACATGAGTCCCGCGAGAAAGTCCTTCATGTTGCGGATTTTCATTTGTCCCCTTTGTTCGAATAATTGTTCCAGCCGCCCCCTAGCCTACCTTAGCAGGGCGGATTTTCCAAGATTGGCGCAACAAAGAAACAAGTGGCCCGCGAATGCTGCAATGCACCCGGGAAGGTGGTCGCCGCCGCGGGGAAAAAGGGGCGCGGGCTAGGTTTTTTTCGGTACGCCGCCGAGCAGCGCCGCAACCGGGCGGTTGCCGCGCGCGCGGCCTTGCTGCGGACCGCGCGCAGGATCGCCCGCCTCGGCGCTGGCCGCCGGTGCTGCCGATTCGTAGGGCAGCGAGGGATCGAAGCCGAGGCGGTCGATGACTTTGCGCTTTTCGGTATCGGGATCGCGCGCGGCGCGGGGCCTTGGCGCGGGTGCGGCGCGGACCGGCTC
>Ga0315281_10004415_pt1 | contig 20409 bp, 16 predicted proteins | sample YL17G07_0_MG_FD_204540 | JGI IMG/M metagenome (GOLD analysis project Ga0315281, IMG submission 204540) | Sediment microbial communities from Yellowstone Lake, YNP, Wyoming, USA - YL17G07_0 | ecosystem: Environmental > Aquatic > Freshwater > Lake > Sediment | place: USA: Wyoming | collected...
TCAAGTGACAGCCCGCGGCTGGAGGAACAAGATTTATTAGACACCCTGGACTAGTATCCAGCTGAAGGACAGCACGTGCTGTGCTCGAACAAGGTGACCAGAGATGGGTTGGATTAGGACGATGAGCCACGAAAGCGCGACTGGCAAGACGAAGAAGGTCTATGACAGGATTCTGAGGGAGAGAGGGCACCTAGCGAACATCTTCATCGCCCAAGGTCTCGATCCCGAAGTGCTGGATGACCATCTGGACCTGTACGTTCACCTGATGATCAGCCCGGGCCCGCTCTCGAGAGAGGAACGTGAGATGATCGCGGTTGTGGTATCCGCTGCGAACCGTTCCGCGTACGGCGCGATCCACCACTCGGAAGCATTGGAGACGGTCGAGAAGGACCAGGATGCACTGTACAAGCTCCTGAAGGAATACACGACGAAGCATGAGAGTCCACGGAACAAGGCCTTGCTCGCATACGCGGCGAAGCTCACACTCGAACCGAAAGCGATCACGAAGGAAGACATCAAGGACCTCAAGGATGTCGGGCTAAAGGACGAGGAGATCCTCCGAGCGAACCTCATCGCGAGCTACTTCAACTTCTCGAACAGGATCGCGCTCGGACTGGGCGTAGAGCTCGAAGAGGGCAAGGCCAGGACCTACAACTACTGAAGTTCTTGACCCGAACTGAACACAGAAACACTAATATCGTGACGGACATCTATCCGCCATCGCAGGGGCCCGTAGCTTAGTCCGGCGGAGCCATTGGCTCATAACCAGTTGGTCATCGGTTCAAATCCGATCGGGCCCACCCTCGATTCAATCAAGAAGAAATCGCACCATGTTTTCGACAAACTTTCTCCTTGTTTCCGTCTATTCTTCGCTCGGTTTCCCTCAATAGAGGGTTAATAGCGGTCGGGGAGTACTTCCGTTCTGAATCTAGGTGCGTGAGGGCTGGCTTCGTCGAACCGCTCGTCCAGCCATAGCACGAATCTAGTGGATCCCCCCGAGATTTATAGCTATCTCAGCTATGTCCGCGGAGTATAACGCAGTCCTCCTCAGGCTCTCCATGACCAGCGCCAGGGGAACCACGGATTTGCCCTTCTGCTCCATTATGCGGCTTGTAAGGGCCTCTCCGCTGTCGCGCAATCTCTCGGATTCGTCCACAACCTCGTTCGCTACATTGAGGTCGCGCTTGAGGAGGGCTTCTATCGACTTATCGAAAACGGACAGGACCTTCGTCCCGTAGCTCTTGATCTCGTCTATGACCTTCTCAGAGACCCGCTCGACCGGTATCGACCGGACGTTCTGAGCTATCCTCTCTGCGTGGTCAGCGATCCTCTCAATCGCCTTGGAGGCCGAGAGAAAGAAGGATGCTTCAGAGATGCCAACATCCATCTTGCGGGCCATCGACGCGTCCCGGATGATCATGCTTAGCTGCTTAGACATGAACCAGTACAGCCTATCCACCTCGTCATCCCTCGCAACGACATCCGAAGCTAGCTCCTTGTTGTCCTGGGTGAGGGCCTCCATGGCATCGGCATGCATCGACCTTGACATGAGATGCATCCTCCTCAGGATCTTCCTCATGTCGAGATGAGAATGATCGGCCACGTCCTGCACGGATATTGCGCTGCCCGACTCTTCGACTATTTCAGGGCCTATCACTCGCCTAGTGAAGTCGCGGACGACCTTCCTGATGTCCGGAGGGATTCTGGTCTTCGACCGTATGACAATCTCATCGTGCCCAGAGATGTAGAGCCCTATGAGCCTCCTGAGGAAATGGTCGCTGTTGTCCTCATCCTCCACATAGACCTCCACGGTGGTCACCGGCTTCAGCGTCCCGAGTGTCGGGTCGAGCGTCAAGAGTCCCCTGTTGTCGATGGTCATCGAGACGGAGTCCCCTTCCTTCAACTTCGACGCGGTCACCCAGTGTTTCGGCAGGGAGACGATGTATGTCGAGCCCCCGGTCTTTTGCAGCTTCCTCGTTTCCATAGAGATGGCTCCTTTTGCAGTTATCGTACGACTCAATAGATTATCGCCATACTAAGCCCTTTCTATATAGTCTATATAGTTATATGGTCAAACCGGGAGTCTACATCTTCTAACTCCAATAGTGTCTTGATGCCGCCGACCAAGTGTCCTTGCGAAGAGAGTGAAGGAAGATGTGCATCGGGACAGAGGAAGCCGAGTCCTTGGGACTAGACGAGAGAAAGCTTTTCGACGACGATTTCTGCGAGAGCCTGGCAGATGAATTCTCAGAGAAGTGAATCCAAGAACGGTTTGGTGAGAGAAATGAGCGAGCAGAAAGCGAGAAATGGAAAGACGACCGAGGACAAGGTCGTGATGCCCCACAGGGGAGGCAACTCGATGATCTTGGTCGCCGGAGCCGTGATTGTGGTCATAGTCGTGATAGCGGCGATCTTCGCGACAGGGGTGCTGAGCGGCGGCACCAAGGAGTCCGTGACCCTAACAGGGGCAGGGGCGACGTTCCCGATGCCGCTGATCCTGAAGTGGGCTGATGTGTACTACAACAACACGAACCACAAAGTGAAAGTCAACTACGCAGGGGGAGGGAGCGGCGCTGGAATCACGCAAATAGAGGGCAACCATGTGAACTTCGCTGGATCCGACGCTCCTCTGAGCGCTGCCGATTCGTCGAAGTACGGATTGCTCCACATACCCGAGACGATTGGGCCTATCGTGGCGGCGTACAATGAGCCCAGCGTGACTAACTTGAAGCTGGACGGGCCGACCTTGGCGAAGATGTTCATGAAGAACATCACGACCTGGAACGACCCCGCCATAGTGGCATTGAACCCGGGCGTGACGCTGCCGACGGATACGATAACGACAGTCGTGAGATCCGATTCGTCAGGAACGACCTTCGCATTCTCCGGGTACCTGGCCGTGGTCAGCACAGAGTTCAAGACGCTCTACGGGCAAGGGAAATCGGTAAGCTGGAAGAACGCGATAGGTGCGAGCGGGAACCCTGGTGTGGCGGCGACAGTGAAGACCACCGCGCACTCGATCGGCTACATAGACCTCTCATATGCGGAGAGCAACAACATCCAGTTCGCACAGCTGAAGAACCATGACGGCAACTTCGTCACGGCGTCCTCCGACACCGCATCCGCAGCAGCCGCATCGGGGAGCGTCTCGTTGCCTGCGGGGAACGGCGACTGGTCCCATGTGAGCATCCTCGATGCTCCCGGAGCAACCTCCTACCCCATCACGACCTTCACCTACATACTGGTCTACAAGGAGCTCTACAACGCCCAGTCCCAGATGAACAAGACGGCGGCGAAGGAGCTCGTGAACTTCCTATGGTGGGCCGTGCACGGCACGGGTCAGTCGTACTCGAGCGGGTTATACTTCGCCCCTCTCCCGGCATCCGTGGTGACCCTGGACGAGGCCACGCTGAATTCAATAACCTACAACGGCGTTGCCCTGAGATAGGTCTGACCGATCAAACCCAACAAAACCCTTTCCAACATCTTCCTCCTCGGTCATTCGGGGAGTTCGGGGAACAATAGGCAGGGGAAGTCGATGCCAGCACCGAGGTCGAGACTGACGTTCAGCGGGAGGTCTTCCGGTGCAGACATGCTCTTCGAGTATGGCGTGCTAGCCATCGCCCTCTCGACGCTTGTCCTTGTCTGGGGACTCGTACTCAAGATGGCTCTTGACGCCCAGCCTTCGATCGAACGATTCGGTCCAGGGTTCTTCATCGGCATGCAGTGGAATCCGAACAACGAGGTGTTCGGCGCGCTCCCGTTCATCTTCGGGACCCTTCTCACCTCGGGGATCGCGATGCTCATCGGCGTCCCTCTGAGCATAGGGATAGCCGTCTACCTTTCAGAGCTCGCGCCCCCGTGGGTGAGGGAGCCGCTGTCCTTCGTCGTGGAGCTTCTCGCGGCTGTTCCAAGCGTGATATACGGCCTCTGGGCGATGTACGCCCTCAGGCCGTTCATCGCACACAGTGTCGAGCCTTTCTTCATGAGCTTCTTGGGCTGGACTCCACCGTTCCAGGGCAATGCCACAGGTCTCGACAAATTCACCGCGGGCATAATTCTCGCAATCATGATCATCCCCACGGTCACATCCGTCTCGAAGGAGACCATGAGGGCCGTACCTGACTCACAGAGAGAAGCGGCTCTGAGCCTCGGAGCGACAAGATACGAGACCACAAGGATCGCTGTCCTGAGTTACTCTCGCTCCGGCATCTTTGGCGCCTGCATCCTGGGGCTCGGCAGGGCCATAGGGGAGACCATGGCGGTCACAATGACCATAGGGAACGCGAACAGGATCTCGTGGTCCCTGCTCGACCCGGGGCAGACGATGTCCAGCCTGATAGCGAACAACTGGGGCGAAGCACAGGGCATCCAGCTGTCGGCTCTGATCGAGATCGGGCTGGTGCTGTTCATCGTCGCGCTGATCGTTAACCTGTTCGCCAGGCTGATGGTGGGCAGGTTCATGAGGGCCGTGCCCTCGACGGGGGGTGGGCTGTGAACACCTTCGCCTACCGCAGGCTGAAGAACCAGCTGGCATCCTTCGCGGCCCTAGCATGCGTCGCACTTGCGCTCATTCCACTCGTGTACATCCTCTTCATGGTCGTCAAGACTGGGGCCCCAGCGATCAGCTGGGGGTTCCTCACGAACAGGACCGTGGGTACTGGCGGGCCGGGAGAAGGGATAGGAAACGCCATACTGGGCACGCTCCTGCTAGTCTTCTACGCCACCCTGATGGGTCTTCCCATCGGCCTGCTGACCGGGATCTATGTCTCAGAGTACGGGAACAACAAGATCGGCTACACCGTCAGGTTCTTCAATGACCTTCTAGCGAACTTCCCTTCGATCGTGATCGGTCTGCTGGCATACGCCCTTGTGGTCAACTTCCTGCATTTCGGGTTCTCGTTGTTCGCGGGGTCGGTGGCCTTGGCTATCATCATGATCCCGATCGTGGCGAACACCACCGAGGAGGCGCTGAGGATGGTGCCGAACTCGCTCAGGGAGGGCGCGTTCGCGCTCGGAGTCCCCAGGTGGAGAACCGTGCTCAAGGTCATCCTGGTTAACGGGAAGAGTGGGGTAATCACTGGAACCCTCCTGTCAGTAGCGAGGATAACGGGTGAGACTGCACCTCTCCTGCTTACAGCGTTCTACAGCAGCTACTGGTCCACGTCGCTTACGCAGCCTGTCGCCTCGCTCCCACTGACCATCTTCAGGAACTACAACTCCCCGTCGAAAGAGCTCCTGCAGCAGGCCTGGGGAGCGGCACTGGTATTGATCCTGATCGTTCTGAGCATCAACATTGGAGTCAGACTGTTCTTGAGGAACAGGACTGGGAAGAAGAAGGCGGTGAGGAATTGGAAGCAAAGATTGTCACTGAGGGCTTGAAAGCGTACTTCGGCGATGTGCATGCGGTCAGAGGCGTCAACCTCAGCATACCGAAGAACAGGATAACTGCGATAATCGGTCCCTCCGGGTGTGGCAAGTCGACCCTCATCAGGTGCATGAACAGGATGCACGAGGTCGTGAGAGGGGCGAGGGTGACCGGGAAGGTGCTGCTGGACGGCAAGAACATCTACGACGCGGACACGGACCCCGTCCTGATCAGAACGAAGGTAGGGATGGTGTTCCAGAAACCCAACCCGTTCCCGACGATGTCCATCTACGACAACTCGGTGGCCGGGCTGCGGCTTAACGGGGAGAAAGACTGGAAGATACTGGACGAGACGGCTGAGAGGAGCCTCAAGCTCGCTGCGCTGTGGGACGAGGTGAAAGGGAACCTCGAAGCATCGGGCGTGAGCATATCCGGGGGACAGCAGCAGAGGCTCTGCATAGCAAGAGCCCTTGCCGTCCAACCGGAGGTGCTCCTCCTGGACGAGCCGTGCTCGGCCCTGGACCCGATCGCCACAGCCAAGATCGAGGACCTTCTTTTCGACCTGAAGGACCAGTTCACGATCGTCATAGTGACGCACAACATGCAGCAGGCAGCTAGGGTGGCGGACTTCACGGCCTTCATGTACCTGGGCGAGCTGATAGAGTTCGGGGACACCAAGGTCATATTCGAGAACCCCGTGAAGGAGCTAACTGAGAAATACATCACAGGGAGGTTTGGATAGGCATGAGCCCGAGGAAGGCGTATGAGACAGAGCTGGTCGAGCTGGACAACCTAGTGGCGGAGATGGCGAAGAAGACCCGCGAAGCGATAGAACTTGCCGTCGAGTCGTTCGAGAAGCTAGATGTCGGCATGGTGAAGAGGGTCGAGGGGCTGGACGAGGAGCTATACATGCTGAACAACGACATCGAGAAGCGCTGTCTCGAGGTCATCGCGCTCCAATCGCCGGTCGCGAAGGACCTGCGAACGATCGGCACGTATCTCAAGGTCATCACGGACTTCGACAGGATCGGGCGCTACGCGAGGGACATCGCGGAGGTGACGGCGCACACCTACACGATGGCCCACATCAAACCCCTCGTCAGCATCCCACACATGGCGGAGATGGCCGAGCACATGGTCGACCTCTCCGTGAAGGCGTTCCTCGACAGGGACACGGGTCCGACCAAGGAGGTGTTCGAGCTCGAGGACAAGGTGGACTCGCTCTACGACGAGATCTTCAGGGAGGTCATCACCTACATGATGGAGGACTCCAAGAAGATCGGGATGGGGATCAACTACATGCTCGTCGCCAGGTACCTCGAGAGGATCGCGGACCACGCGTGCAACATCGGCGAGCGGGTGATCTATATGGTCACCGGGGAGAGGGTCATCAAAGAGTAGCCGAACGACCGCGTCCGCCGTCTCTCACAGGTGCTGACACGTGCTAGGTATGGACAGGCTCCATCGTGCGAAAAGCGTGTGGATTCTGGGCCATAACCTGGGTTGGAAGAAGAAATGAAGGGTTTTGAGGGCTGGCCCATTTCTACCATCATCGAATTGAGACTTTGAATCAACTGTCTGGCTAGAGAACAAAGTGGGCCCAATCGGGCCCACTCCGTCCTCATTTCTGACACGACGAGCGCCGTAGCTCATCGAATAGAAAGTGATGAAAACTAAGAGATTTATCCGAAGAATCGAACGCCAGTCAGTCTGGCGAAAGCACTTAGAACCGGCGTGGCGGCCTGTGCTTCTGATAACAATCCTTGCAGTACACGGGCCTTCCGTCAGTCGGCTTGAACGGGACCTGTGCGTCAGCTCCGCAGTCGGAACACTTCACGGTGTGCATCTCCCGTGGTCGGGAGCTACCAAAGCCGCGATCGTCTCTGCGTGGTCGGTCGTTAATGAGGATTACCTCCTTTCTAATCTCTCTGGACCTCTTGCGAAGCCCAAGGTAAAACGGCTATTACGCTCCCCAGTATATTAATTCGATGGCCTCCACCCTTGGTCCTGTGCAGGTTCCCGGTGCAACTGGTTCGTCAATTCGCATGAGAAAGACAGCCGATTGACGACAATCGCCGCGCCCATACGATTGGGGCATCCTCACGGTAGTCTGCTATAGTAGGGACTCATGAGATCCTCGAAGCAGGCTAGGGCGGCCGCCGCTCCTCCGTGGACCGCAGCGACAATCTGTCGTATGCCTCCCGAGACATCGCCCGCAGCGTAGACCAGCGGGACGTTCGTCCTGAAGTTCTTGTCGACCATCACGAACCCCCCTTTGTCCATCTCCAGTCCGAGCTCGGATGCGAGCTGGGAGCTTGGGATCTCACCCACAGCGATGAACACCCCCTGGATCGGTCGTTTCTCGGTCTTCTCCGTCTTGAGTTCCCTCAGCTTGACGGCCGTGACCTCCTCGTTCCCGATCACCTCATCCACGACGGTGCTCCACATGACCGGTATCTTGTGGCTACTGACAGCATCCTGCAGATGCTTGTCCGCCCGGAACGAGTCCCTTCGATGGACGATTGAGACTTTGGCCCCAATCGAATGAAGATACAAAGCATCCGTGAGTGCCGTATTCCCACCGCCGACGACGATCACGTCCCGCCCTTTGAAGAAGAACCCGTCACAGGTCGCACAATAGCTCACTCCAGTGCCGACGAAGCGCTCCTCCCCTGGCACCTCTAACTTCCTGTGTGATGAGCCTGTCGCGAGTATCAGCGCCTTGGAGGTGTACCTCCCTCCGCTCGCAGTCCACAGCTCGAACTTCTCTGCCGAGCGGACGCGCACGACCTCCTCTCCTTCCTTGATCTCGACGTACCTTCTCGCATGCTCGGCCATCAGATCCATCAGCTTCATTCCCGGGATTTCAGGGAAGCCTGGATAGTTCTCTATGTTCGGGCTGGTGAGGACCTGTCCTCCAGGGACGCCCCTCTCCAGGATTATGGTCTCCAGTCCTGCGCGCCTAGCATATATGCCGGAGGCCAGTCCTGCGGGGCCAGCTCCGAGGATGATAACATCGTAGTCCCCGATCACGGCATCCGCAAGTTCCGATGCGATGCCCTCTATGGTCATTGGATTGAGGAATCCGCGAACATCGTTTAATAGATTGGCCCTACCGGCGACAAGTCTCCTGGCCTGCCTATCCAGGAGGGAGGTAGCCAGCCCAATACCATAAAATACCGAGGTCTGCGCTTGTTAACCGATAAGCCACACTCCCTTCAACGAATCCCTCGGGTGGCGATCAGGCGAAGGAAACTGATGGACCCTCAAACGATCAAGGCTATCCTCGCGATCGGTTCCATAGTCTTCATTGGATTCTTCGGCAACCTCATCTTCGTTAGGTTCAGGGTCCCAGACGTGCTGATACTCGTCGCGCTGGGTATGATGATCGGTCCGGACATACTCGGGAAGACCCTCGGGCTAGTCACAAACGACACGCTGAGCGGGATCAACAAGTATCAGGACTTCCTGCTTTCCGCCGCACTCATACTCATCCTGTTCGACGGGGGCCTGTCGCTCGACGTGCGCACGGTCATCCGATCCATGAAGATCTCGACTTCCATCATAGTCTTGACCCTTCTGTCGGAAATCACGGTCGTAGCACTGGCCCTCCATTTCTTCATGCACATGGACCTCCTGCTCGCGTTCGTTGTCGGGGCGATCGTAGGAGGGACGGGCGAGGCCGTGGTCATCCCGATCGCGAATCGGCTACGAGTGAAGCCCGAGACGAAGTCGATGCTCGTCATGGAGAGCGTCATCACCGATGTCTGCGTGATAGTCATCGCGTTGACGCTGATGCAGGTCATAGTGCTCGGCGATTTCAGCCTGGTATCCCTGGCACGGGATCTGGCGATGAAGTTCCTGTTCGGAGCCGCGTTTGGGTTCGCGGCAGGGGTCGCTTGGCTCTTCGTCCTGCAGAGGTTTCAGAACCAGCCCCTATCCTACATGATAACGATGGGCGCCTTGCTCCTGGTCGCGGGGTTCGTCGAACTGTCCCCAATGCAGAGCTCTGCGGCCGTTGCGGCACTTGCGTTCGGCTTGGCAATAGGCAACCGGAAGTTCATCAAGAGGTGGCTGACCTCATTGTCATTGAAGCTATCATCGGACGAACACATCCACCAGTTCCACTCCGAGATATCGTTCTTCGTCAGGACTTTCTTCTACGTTTACCTGGGCCTCATGTTCAGGTTCTCTACCTTCACCGCCCTGCACCTCATCATCGGCATCTCAATAATAGGTATAATCGTGGTCGTGAGGAGGGTCACTTCAATGATCGCGTGGAAAGTCGGGGACATGGACAGGAGCGATGCAGATGCGCTGTTCAGCCTCATGCCCCGGGGCCTGGCCGCGGCGGTCCTTGCGACCTTGCCGGCGGTCCTCTTGACCACTACCTCGGTGTGGAAACCGGAGTACGATCCGCTCATCCTGAATGTCGCATTGATCGTCATTCTGGGCACGACGATCTTAACCACGATTCTCAGCTTCATGGTCGAGCGGAATATCGACCAGCAGAACAGGAAACAGCTGCGAAGGAAGTTGGCGGAATCGGAATCCGCCTAGCTCAGCAATGACTTCCCTGCCTCACTTTTCATCGTCCTGGCGCTCTTGCCTCCGGCGAACTTCCCAGGATCGGATTCCTACTATGGGCTCCCATCGGCCCTGCGAAATACTGCAGTCAGGTCGCGGAGCTGTCAACCAGACCCTAGCGGCGTTTGAAGGCCTCTTTGCCCAGGAATCTAGCATTCTCGCCCAGATCCCGCTCTATCCTCAGCAAGCGGTTGTACTTGGCTACTCTCTCTCCGCGTGAGGGCGCCCCGGTCTTGATCTGCCCGGCGTTCGTGGCGACGCTGATGTCGCTTATCGATGTGTCCTCAGTCTCTCCAGACCTATGCGATACAACGCATCGGTACTTCGACTTGGAGGCGAAGGACATCGTCTCCATCGTCTCTGTGAGAGTACCTATCTGGTTGACCTTGATGAGCACTGCGTTGGCGACTCCTCGCTTGACTCCCTCTTCGAGGAGCATCTTGTTGGTAACGAACAGGTCATCGCCCACGAGCTGGATCTTGCCTCCAAGCCTGTCGGTCAGCAACTTCCACCCGTCCCAATCCTGCTCCGCCATGCCGTCCTCTATCGAAACGATCGGGTAATCCTTGCACATCACCTCCAAGAGATTGACCATCTCCCCAGAGGTGAGCGACCTCTTGTCGCTCTTCCTGAAGTGGTACTTCCCATCCTTGAAGAACTCGCTCGATGCGGGATCCAAAGCGAGGAAGACATCTAACCCGGGCTTCATGCCAGCGTCCAGCACCGACTGTGAGATGAGCTGAAGTGCCTGCTCATGTGAACCCAACCTCGGCGCGAAACCCCCTTCGTCGCCCACGGCGGTGCTCAGCCCCTTCTTTGTCAGGTTCGCCCTCAGTGAGTGAAAGACCTCGACACCTCGCCTCAGGGACTCGGTGAAGGTCTTGCCAACTGGAATTATCATGAACTCCTGGAAATCGAGGTTGTTGTCGGCGTGTGCTCCTCCGTTCAGGATGTTCATCATCGGCACTGGAAGGGTGTTGCCCTTGCCGCCGCCCAGGTACTTGTACAGGGGCATGCCGGACTCGTTCGCCGCCGAATGCGCGACGGCCAGGGATGTGCCGAGGATGGCATTGGCCCCCAGCCTTGACTTGTTGTCCGTGCCATCCAACTCGATCATCATGCGGTCGATCTCCTCCTGCTTCCCCGGGTCCATCTCGACGATCTTCGGGCCGATGATCTTGTTCACGTTCTCGACCGCCCTGAGGACCCCTTTCCCCAGGAACCGCTTCTGGTCCTTGTCCCTGAGCTCCACTGCTTCCCTGGTCCCAGTCGACGCGCCCGAGGGGACCGCAGCGTGGCCGACTGTCCCGTCGCGGAGGAGGACCTCGACTTCTATCGTCGGGTTACCTCGTGAGTCGAGTATCTCCATGGCCCTGACCGACTTGATGACGGACATTCTATCGACCCACAGAAGAGTTAGTGGAGATAAAATGGATTGCGCCTAAGGGTCTCGGACGCACGTTCGAGATTCCGCCGGAATGTATTATAAGCGAGCCAGGCAATGGGAAACGCTCACCATGACAGAGTTCGCGCTTCTGGATGAAAGGCTGCGGGGCCTCCTGAACAACAGGGGCATAACGGAACCCACCGAACCCCAGCGCAAGGCGATACCCGCGATTCTTTCAGGACAGAACATCCTGCTGGTTGCCCCGACAGGCATCGGCAAGACAGAGGCCGCCATGCTGCCGGTGCTGCATCAGCTCGCGTCCTCGAGGAGAGGAGGCATCAGATGCATCTATGTCACGCCCCTGAGGGCGCTCAACAGAGACCTGCTTAGGCGGCTGAAGGAATTCGGGGAAGCTGTGGGCCTCGTCGTCGCGGTGCGGCACGGCGACACTCCACAATCGGAACGGGCGGCGCAATCGAGGAGCCCACCCGATGTCCTCATTACCACGCCTGAGACCCTCCAGATACTCTTCACGGGAAGTGTGCTGAGGCAGCACCTCACTAAGGTCAAGCATGTCATCATCGACGAGATCCATGAGCTGGCGGAGGACGAGAGAGGAGCCCAGCTCGCGATCGCGCTCGAGAGATTGGCCGCCGTCGCGGGCGAGTTCCAGCGGATAGGCCTCTCCGCGACCGTGGGCTCGATCGACGTGGTCGCCAACTTCCTGGCGGGGGTCGACAGAAGGGTGTCCATCCTCACGGTCTCGGCCGTGAAAGACATGAGGATCTCGGTCGAGAGTCCGCCCGAGGACGAGCGGGACAAGCGGCTCGCGGACAGTCTCCAGACCGACCTCAAGCACCTTGCATGCATGAAGAGGTGCAAGGAGCTGGTGGAGGAGCACAGGTCAACGTTATTCTTCGTCAATACTCGAGACTCCGCGGAAGCGCTCGGGGTGCGGTATCATGTCTGGGATGAGGCGTTCAAGGTAGGGGTGCACCACGGCTCCCTCTCGAAAGAGATCAGAGTCCAGATGGAGGACGATTTCAAGTCGGAGCGCTTGAAGGCGCTCATCTGCACATCCTCGCTGGAGCTCGGGATCGATGTCGGCTCTGCGGATTTCACCATACAGTTCGACTCGCCGAGGCAGGTCACCAGATTGATCCAGCGCGTCGGTAGGTCGGGTCACAGGGTGGGAGAGACATCTATCGGCAAGATCATCGCGACCAATCCCAAAGAGATTGCAGAAAGCCTGGTGATCTCCCGCAGGGCGATGATCGAGGAGCTTGAGAAGCTCAGGATCAGGCCGAACCCTTTCAGCGTGCTGGCGAACCAGCTCGTTGCGATGACGCTGACCGAGAGCCGCGTGGAGAAGGACCGGGCCTTCGCGATGGTGACGAAGGCGCACCCGTTCAAGGACCTGCTGAGGAAGGATTTCGAGGAGATACTCCAGACCCTCGCGGACCTGCACGTGCTTTGGAACGACGAGAAGGCCTTCAGGAGGAAGCCCAACGGAAGGAAGTACTTCTACGAGAACATCTCCATGATCCCAGACGAGAGGACCTACAAGATCAGGGACATCTCGTCCCGGAGCATCATCGGGACCCTCGACGAGAGCTTCGTCGCGACCTACGCCGAACCGTACTCGACCTTCGTGACCAGGGGAAGGACCTGGAGGGTGATCGAGTTGACCGAGGACGAGGTCATCGCTGAGCAGGTCCACGAGCTCGGCGCGACCCCTTCGTGGGTCGGCGAGGAGATACCTGTTCCGTACGAGGTGGCGCAGGAGGTCGGGGCGATGAGGCGCCTCCTAGCTATGGAGCTGTATCCGGGAGACGAGAAGACCAAGAAGCAGCTGGTGGACTGGATCAAGGGCCAGGGGGAGCTGCCTCTGCCGACCGACAAGCTCGTCACGGTCGAGCAAGGGAACGGCGTCATCGTCATCAACTGTTGCTTCGGCACGAGGGTGAATGAGACGCTCGCGAAGCTCCTTGCCGGACTGCTCATGGCCCGGTTCGGTGAGAGCATCGGGGTCCAGGCCGACGTCTACTCGATAGTCCTGGAAACACCGCGAGGGGTCGCGGTGGCGGACGTGGTCAGGATCCTCAAGGAGACCGATGCGAGCTCCCTCCGCCAGCTCATGAGACTACTCATCCGCAACTCTGCGTACCTCAGATGGCAGTTCGTCCATGTCGCCAAGAAGTTCGGGGCGGTCGCGAAAGGCGCCGATTACAAGATGCTCAATCTCTCGAAGCTCGTGGATGTGTTCGAGCACTCGCCTATCTTCGAGGAGACAATCGCAAAGGTCCTCTGGGAGAACATGGACATCGACGGGACCGAGAACGTCCTGAAGCGTATCCAGGAAGGCATCATCGAGCTCAGGGTCGGGCCGCTGTCACCGATCGGCAAGGACGCGATCGGCACCAGGAAGGAGCTGATGCAGCCCCAGCGCGCGGACAAGGCGGTCCTGAACGCGCTCAAGGAGCGGCTGCTCAAGGAGGACTTGGTGATGGTATGCTTGAACTGCAGGACCCAGAAGAGGTCGAGCGTCGGCCATCTCCCGGAGAAGATGAAATGCACGAAGTGCGGCGGAGTCCTGATGGCCGCATTGCTGCCGTACGTGAAATCCCAATTCAGCGTCCTGAAGAAGGGTGCCTCCTCGGAAGAGGAGAAGAAGGAGCTGAAACGGATCTACAAGAACGCGAACCTCGTGATGGCCAACGGCAAGAAGGCCATCATGGCACTCGTCGGTCGGGGTGTGGGACCTGATACGGCCGCTCGGATACTCGCCAAGAACTCGATGGACGAGGACGAGCTCCTCAGAGACATCCTGGCCGCAGAGGTCAACTACGCCAGGACGAAGAGGTTCTGGGATTAGTACTGGCCGCCGTGAAAATCAAGCCCGATCACATACAGTTCCGAGCTAGTCGCCCTCGAAGCCCTCGGATGGTACGTGTGCGCCTCATCGAAGAACTTGCCGACCCTGCTGACATATCCCTTGCTCAGATCGCCAAAGAACATCTTGACGGCGAAGTTCCCGCCGTCCTTGAGCACGCAAGTGGCGAACTTAAGCGCGTGCTCGCACAGCTCGATCGAGCGGGCGTGATCGTAAGGATATGCCCCGCTTATGTCAGGAGACATGTCCGAAATGACGACATCGACTCCTTGGGGAACGAGTTCGAGCAACCGCCTGACGACCGCCTCGTTCCTAATGTCCCCTCTGATGAATGTCACGCCTTCGAGCGGCGGCATCCGCTCAAGGTCAAGAGCGAAGACCTTCGACTCAGGACCGCCCAGCTCCCTAGCCACCTGGGACCAGCCGCCTGGTGAGGCCCCCAGATCGACGATCGTGTTGCCCTCCTCGATAAGCGCGTACTTGTGGTCTATCTGCTTGAGCTTGTACGAGGCTCGGCTACGGTAGTTCTCCCGCTTGGCCATCCGGTAGTACTTGTCCCTGCTACGCTGGGCACGCCACTGTTTCGCCACTGCTCCTCTGATTCCCGTGCCCTAAGATATTAATTCCTACCGTGGGGCGCAAAAGGTTTAGTCGGCATAGCCTATCGCCCAACCGAGGCGGTTAAGAGGATGCCCAAGAGGATGACCTACGCCGGGGCCGGCGTCGACATAGACAAGAAGTCCAGCAGCATAGACGCCCTCGTCAGGCACCTGAAGTTCAGACGGAAGGGCCGGCTCGGAGCACCGATCGACCTCCCGGGCCATTTCACGGGCTTAATAGATTTCGGGGACTACGCGCTCACCCTCTGCACGGACGGGGTCGGGACGAAGCTGCTCGTCGCGGACGCAATGAAGAAGTGGGACACGGTGGGGATCGATTGCGTCGCCATGAACGTGAACGACACGATATGCGTCGGCGCAGAGCCCATTGCATTCGTGGACTACATCGCGATAGACAAGGCCGATGAGAAGGTCACATCCGAGGTGGGCAAGGGGCTGAATGTAGGTGCGAAGCTGTCCAACATGACCATCGTGGGCGGGGAGATCGCCCTTCTGCCGGAACTCGTGAAAGGGTTCGACCTCGCCGGGACTTGCCTGGGCATGGTGAAGAAGACCGAGTACGTGTCCGGGGAGGACGTCCATGCTGGCGACATGCTCATCGGACTCCCGAGCTCGGGCATCCACTCGAACGGGCTCACGCTCGCGAGGAAGATACTCGAACAGAACGACATCGGGTATAGAGACAAGGTCGGGGGGCTCAACCGATCGATCGGTCTGGAATTGCTCGAGCCCACGACAATCTACGTTCAGCAGGTGCTCAGGATGCTGCACAAGTTCGATATCCATGGCATGGCGAACATGACCGGAGGAGGCCTCAGGAACCTGCTGCGACTCAAGAAGAGCATCGGGTTCGAAATCGACGACCCGATGAAGCCGAACCGGGTCTTCGGCGTGCTTCAGAAGCTCGGGAACGTCGCCGACGAGGAGATGTACCAGACCTTCAACATGGGGATGGGATACTGCCTGGTCGTTCCAGAGGTTGAGGCATCCGCCGTCGTGAAGACCGCAGGCAGAGGAGCCAAGGTGGTCGGCCGCGCGGTGAAGAGCCCGGGCGTGAGAGTCCCTGGGCTGGGACTCAACTACAAGCGCTACTGATCACTTCTTGAGTATCCCAATCGCCGCATACCGCGTGAGGACATCCTCGTCGTGCGGTGCGTCCGCCATCTCGCCGTGATGTCCCTACCTGCGCTGTGCATCCCCTGGTGATCACCATCGACCCACAAGTCGCTTTTCGACACGTCGTAGATCTTGCCCTGGTAGACGAACCAAACACCCGTTCCTCCTGGACCCTTGTGCTTCGCCACCTCGTCCATGGTGTACTCTGGAAGTCCTGCCATGCAGACACCAAAGGTCATTTTCTGAGATTAATCTTTCAGTCGCAGGAAGAATAGTTGACGCCTGGCATTGTCATTTGCCCAACAGAGACCCGATCACAGCCCCGAGCGCCGTGCACGTCTCGAGCGACATCCCTCTGGTGGTTATATCGAGGTGCTTGTCGCAGCTCCCGAACATCTCCTTGGGTAAACCACGGGGGCCCAGACCGAAAAGGAGCAGGAACGATTTCCCCGAAGCGATCAATGAACGCACATCGGAAGGTCGGACGGACTTCCCCGTCGAAGGCTTTCTGGTGGTAATGATCGCCTCGCCCAGCTGAGGGGGGAACCCCTTCTTCGGAAAATCGAACGAGGAGAACCGTCCCTTCTTGGCGAGCTCGACCAGGTAGCTCCCGCTCTCACCTATGCTCGTGGTGGTTGAGATCCATTCAGAAATCTCGACAGGGGTCGAGAGCTCCTTGTCGTATGGGAACCCGAACGTGGCGAGATTGCAGTCAAATGCTAGGGCCAGCGGACCGGCCCTGGCCAGGGCCCGACGATGTGATTCGTGGAACTTGATGGGGTCATAGCTGTTGTATAGACCAATGGTCACTCTGCCCGCCATGAGACGGAAATCCGCGTGGTCCTACTAAGAACTCTCTACTCAGGAGCCTTCCTCGCTCTGCCGCAGATCGCATATTGATCCCCGTCAAAGAAAACGTCGAGATCCGGGTTCTTGTCCTGCAGCTCTTTGATCTTGTCCAAGACCTCTCGGAGGCTCAGTTCGGTGTGGTCCTTGCTGATCTTGACAAGGACGCGTTTCTCCGCCATCGGATATCACTTTTTTGCCATCTGGCGCAACACTTCTTATTGAGCCTCTCGATATAAATACGTTTGCGGGACAGGTGGGCAACGTGATTTGAGCGCCTCAACACTGGCTCGACCTATGCGCAGGTTCTCCGCTTCATAAATCGATATTCGAGCGTTGCCGACATGCCCGTCGCATTTGGGAGAACGCGGCTCCGAAATCAGACATGATGTCCGAGCCTTCAATGGCAGTGATGTTCGTGCCCGTGTCCTTGACATGCATTCTGAATGGACGCTTTCTGTAACTTGCCGCTCGACCACATATCGAAGGCATTTCTGGCATTCCCAGTCGATCCAGTATACACATCGATCCCAAAATCTCTAAGCATGATCATCGCTTTCGGTCCAATGCCACTGCATATCACGACCGTCGCTCCAAGACTCTCAATCTGCTCAGGGGGCTTTCCGGTCCCTCCAAAATGGTCGCTCTTGTTCGGGACTATCTTGACATCCTTTGTCTCCGTGTCAACAATCGTGAATGTCGGAGAGCCGCCGAAGTGATCGCTGAGTTCGTCATCCATTCCACCCTTTTCCATCGTCGTTATACATACTTTCATTTCATCAACTCCTCTTTCTTTTTTATGTTCTTATTCGTCCTCTATCTTGATTGCTTTCCCCTCAACCAGGCAATCTGCAACTTTCTGTCGGGCAGATGAGAGAATGCGATTGAATGTCGGCTGTGAGATGTTCATCTTCTTAGCTGCCACGATCTGAGATAATCCCAATTGATCCGAGAGTCTGAGAGACTCCAATTCATCGATACCCAGGTTGATTATCTTGAGGTCGCGTAGAGGTATGCCCCTCGGCTTGAAAAAGCGGGAGTCTATTTCGCAACAGACATTCCTACAGATCTTTGGCCTGGGCATAGTTATGAATTATGATTCATAATGTATTTGAAGTTTCCTATCATTTCATCAAGAGCTTGTTAGATGTTTCCGGAATCGCTGTTGTTCAGGCGTAAGGCGGAGGTGCTCAGGCGGTTCGCGTCAGAAGATTGGTGGATGCGAGGGTGCCCTTCGGTCCGTAGACCGGCTCGACCTTGAGCCTGGAGGCCTCCAAAGCCTTGGCCCTCGTCTCCTTGGTCAGCTTCCCCAGCTGCTTGACCTTCTTGTCGAATGTGTCGATGTATTTCGGAAGGACCTTGTAGATCGGCAGGAGCATCGGCACGAAGGTCACCCTGTCTTTGCCTATCCCGAGGGCATCCAGCTCAGGAGCCAAGGCTTTCAGCCGCTCCTCGATTATGTGCGCTACCTTCCCTCCCTCCTCGTCCGAGAGGAGCACCCCGTCGGCCCCCAGCGCGAACGCCTTCAGCACCTCCCTTCTTGATATGCGCGTCGCGTATGGGACTCTCATGATCCTGATCGAGGGCGGGTACTCCATCCTGGCGGTGCCCGCGGAATCGGCGGCGACATACGCGAGAGAATCTCCGAAGAACCCGATTATGCGCGGCTCATTGGCATCCGCACTTAGCAGGCCTTTCATCTCCGCCTCGACTTGGGAATCAGTGTAGTTCTTGAGCTCGAACACATGCTCCGGACATTCGGAAACGCAAGCGCCGCAGCCTATGCATGCGATCTCGTCGATCCGGGGAACCTCGTCGACGCCTATCGCATTGACCGGACAGATGGCCTCGCACGCCTTCCACTTGGTGCACCTTGTGCCATCGGCGACATACGCCTTCATAGGGTCGATGAGCGTCTTGCCAGTTCCGAGGAACTCGATCACCTGGGCCGCGGTGCTCCGCCCGTCTATGACGCTGTCCCTGACATCCTTCGGGCCGAGGGCGACACCCGCGGCGAATATGCCCGGCCTGTGCGTCGAGACTGGCTCCATCTTCGGGTGCTTCTCGGACACGAAGCCATCCTCCCTCAGGGGGACCCCGAGCATCTTCGCCAGCTCCTCGGAGCCCTTCGAGGGTATCATCGCGGTACAGAGTACGACGGTGTCGAACTCGTTCTCGATTATCTCACCAAGGGTGACATCCTCGGCCCTGACCATCACCCCGCTCTCGCCTTTCTGGATGTCCGAGACCTTGCCATGGATGAACTTGACTCCAAATTCCTCCATAGCCCTGACGTAGAACTCCTCGAAACCGCTGCCCGCAGCTCGTACGTCAATGTAGTAGACGTAGACCTGCATGTATGGGAAGGTCTTCCTGAGGATCACGGACTGCTTAATCGCGTAGTTGCAGCAGATCTTGCTGCAGTAGGGCACCCCGACCTTCCTCGTCCTCGAGCCGGCGCACAGCACATAGGCGACCTTCTTGACCCTGTTCCCGTCTGACTTGCGCTTGAGCACCATCCCGGCCCCGCACTCGTTGATCATCAATCGCTCCATCTGGGTGGCCGTGATAACGTCGGGCAAGAATGTGTCGTACTCGTGCAGCTTCTTCACGTCGAACATGTCGAAGCCGGTCGCCATGACGACCGCACCGACATCGAACTCTTGGAACCGCTCCTTCTCCTCCATGTCGATCGCATGGGCGGTGCATACTTTGAGGCACGCTCCGCACTTCTTGCAGTTCTCGAAATCAACGACATAGGATGCCGGGACGGCCTGCGGGAACGGTTTGTAGATCGCCTTCCGCTCGTACAGGCACTCCTCGAACTCGTTCGGTATCTTGACCGGGCACACCTTCTCGCACTTGGCGCACCCGATGCACTTCTTCGGGTCGACCCCTTTCGGGCCGATCCTCACCTTCACCTTGTAGTTCCCTGGCGTGCCTGAGAAACCGACAACCTCTGTGCCGGTGAAGAGAGCGATGTTCGGGTTGGACGCCACATCGACCATCCGCGGGCTGAGGATGCATGGAGCACAGTCGAGGGTTGGGAAGGTCTTGCTGAGCTGGGCCATCCTGCCGCCTATGCTGGATTTCCTCTCGACCAAGTAAACTTTGTAACCGGAATTGGCCAGCTGGAGGGACGTCGATATGCCCGAGATTCCTCCTCCGATTACGAGGACGTCCTTCGACACCGCCATCTCCTTCGGGTAGAGGTCTTCGAGCCTGGAGGCCCTGAATACCCCTCCTTTGACCAGGTCCTTGGCCTTCTCCGTCGCGGCGCCCTTGTCCTTGTGGACCCAGGAGCACTGCTCCCTCAGGTTCACCATCTCGAGCGAGTACGGATTCAGGCCCGCCCCCTCTACGGTTTTCCTGAAGGTCTTCTCGTGCATCTTCGGGGAGCATGATGCGACGACGACCTTCGTCAGGTTGTGGGCCTTGATGTCCTCGACTATCTGGTTCTGCCCTGGCTCGGAGCAGGTGTAGCTGTTGTCACGGCTTACGACGACGTTGGGGAGGTCCTTGGCGTATTCGGCGACGGACTTGCAGTCGACCGTTCCTTCGATGTTCGTGCCGCAATGGCACACATAGACGC
>Ga0315281_10004416_pt1 | contig 20407 bp, 18 predicted proteins | sample YL17G07_0_MG_FD_204540 | JGI IMG/M metagenome (GOLD analysis project Ga0315281, IMG submission 204540) | Sediment microbial communities from Yellowstone Lake, YNP, Wyoming, USA - YL17G07_0 | ecosystem: Environmental > Aquatic > Freshwater > Lake > Sediment | place: USA: Wyoming | collected...
ACCCGGCTCCGCCGCTGTTCCCCAAGGGAAATCTTCCCGCGACGAGCAATACGACCTCTTGGCGGAATTTTTTGCGCGCCATCTGGACATGAAAAAAATATTGGATTTGGCGGGAATGGGCGACCGCGCCCCCGCATTATTAGCCAAATAATTCGGAAAATTGGGATATATTATCCCAATGTTTTCTAAACAGCGGTTGTTGAACGTGGCATCCGGATTTTTTTTGTTTCTTGCGGCGGCGTTTGCGCTCGGCAGAATGCACGAGAGCAACTCGCTACTCCACCCGTCCCACGAGCGCGACTACTCCCCAAGCGAGTTCGGACTGATGCCGGAGGAGGTTTTTTTCTACTCCGCCGGGCAAAAGGTTCACGCATGGTATTTTTCCGGCGAGCCGGAAAAACCAACCCTGCTATACCTTCAGGGGAACGCCGGCACCTCGGCCAACAGGCTGGGGGCGATCAAGGGATATGTAGACCTCGGGCTTAACGTGTTCATTTACGAGCCGCGAGGCTTCGGGCAAAGCGCGGGTATGGCCGTCCGCGAAAACTTCATAGAGGATTCCGTGTCCGCATACAACTATCTTGTCGGCTCCCGAAAAACAAATCCCGACTCCATTTTCATACTTGGGCAGTCGCTTGGGGGGATACCGACGTTGAGGCTGGCAAACAGCGTAAAATGCAAAGGGATAATTTTGGAGGGGACGCTGGTCTCCATAAGGCAGATGGCGAAGGATTTTTACCCGAACCTTCCGATATGGCTTTTGGCTTCGTCCGATTTCGACAACTCGGCGCAGGTGGTCAACATCAAGGTGCCGGTGTTGTTTATAGTTGGGGCCGCCGACGACATCATCGCCCCCTACCATTCGCGCAAACTTTACGAGCTCGCACCAAATCCGAAAGAATTGGTATTGGTGGAGGGGGCCGCCCACACCGACATGTTCAAGGTGAACCCCGGTCTTTATTACGGGGCTATCGCAAAATTCACAGGATTGGCCAAAAAGACCAGTTAAGTAAATTTGAAGGGATACCGATTGATTTATATTGAGAGAGTTTTATGCGCCTAGCGCGGATGTTTAAATCGCCGTATTATATGAATATGGCGGGCAGGAGAGGAGACGAATGAAAGGTTTATCAGCAGGTTACGCTTTAATAGCAGGATGCTTCCTCGCGATATCGGTTCAAAGCGCAAGCGGCGAAGATTTGCCGAAAGTTGAAGGGGCCGGTCAGCCGACTAGTGTTGAACAAGGCGCCCCCCCGGCAACGGTCGCGCCAGCGGCTACTGAAACCGCGCCGACTGCGGAAGAAATTGAAAAGGCAAAAGCGGACGCGCTTGAAAAGGCCCAGGCGGAAGAGCTGGCCAAGGCCCAGGCTGAGGAGCTACGAATTCGCATGGAGGAAGTGGAAAAGACGAAGGCCGACGAGCTCCGCTTTCGAGAAATAGAAATCGAGGACAAATCAAAGTCGGAGGCTATACACATTAGAGGCGTCGCGCCCGAGAAGGGGAGGCCGGAGGAAATGCTGGCGGCAAAGATTAACGAGCTGGCCGACGCCTTGGTTCGCGACCTAAAGGCGGCGAACTCCGACCTGTTTGTGGCGTCGTTTGTGGACATGGACAGGATTAATCGGTCCAACACGTTCGGGAGATACATGATGGAGGCGCTGATGGAAAAAATGCACAAGCTCGGTTTTAACGTTGTGGAGCTTCGCGCGTCCGACAAAGTCATGGCCCAGCCGAGCGTCGGGATGCACGTTCTCACCATACAGCCGGGCGAAATTGGCAACTACCGCGCCGATACTGTATTATCCGGGACGTACAAAAAGATTGGCGACTCGCTGGAAGTCCACGCTAAAATTGTTTCGCACGTGACGCGCAAGGTCATGTCGGCGGCCTCCTTCAGCGTGGCGGTGGATAAGGACAGCGCTTTTATGCAGGATATGTTCGAAAATCCGCTTGGTCGGGCGAGCCTGACCACGGGAAATGTTGGGAAGGGCAAATGAGGCGGTTAATCGCGATTTTTTCGATACTGGCGCTAACCTCGTCCTGCGCGCTTTTCAAATCCAGGGAACCGGAGCCGACCGACGTGTTCCCCGTGCCGGCGACGGCCCCGTTGTTCTCAGGCGACACCGGCGAGGCCGCGCCCAAGCCAAACTTGGACCGTTTCGGCACCCATTACATGGCGCTGACAATCGGCCACAACATGCCCAAACCGCAGATGTCCGGCATGCCAATCGTAATAACGACGTTTGTTGATTTGAACGATCTTGGGAAAACATCCGTTTTCGGAAGAATGATGGCGGAGAAAATGATAGACGAAATGACCAAGATGGGGTTCCACGTGGTCGAGTTCAGGAAGTCGCAGGACATTTTTGTCAGGAAAGACGGCGGGGAGTTTATCCTCACCCGGGACGTGACGGAGCTGGCCAAGGTCACCAACGCCATGGCCGTTTTGGCCGGAACCTACATAGCCACCAGTAAATCGGTGATCATCAACGCCAGGTTGATAGACATAAAAACACCGCGTGTTCTTTCAACCGCCAGCTACGACATTGAAAGAACGGACGAGGTCGAGGGCCTCCTGTCGGGGGCCAACTAAATCGATGAAAAAAATGACGGCAAGGGCGCTGTTAACGTTTGTACTGCCGGCGTTGTTGCTGGCTTACTCCCCTGCGTTCGCCGCGGACGCTGTGTCCCCGGCCGCGATGGAAAGCCTGACCCAAAAAAAAACCGCCGCCAAAAAGCCCGCCGCTAAAAAAACTGCCGCCGCAAAATCAGCCCCCAAGGCCGCTGGGAACGCGCCCCAGTCGGCGGTGGAAAAAGTGGAGTCCCTCCCGATAAAACCGGAAGGGGAGTTAAAGGCGGCCCAGCCAAAAGTCGCCGCCCCCCCCCCGCCAAGACGAGAAGCCCCAAAACTAGGCGGCCCGGAGTACAACTACATTTTGTTTGAATCCCAACCGCCAAACGCCGAAGTGACGCTGGACGGTTTTTATATGGGTAACACCCCGATAGAGCTTCCCGTAAAAGACGGCTCGCACGACATCAAACTGGCCCACCCCGGCTACGCCGGCTGGAACAGGAAGATAATGACGTTCGCGGGATTTAGGGTTAACGCCGTTCTGGAGGCCGTCAAGCAAGCCGAAGCCCCGAAGCCCTGACATTTTTTATAAAAGCCCGTTCTTGCGCCAATTATTTAACCCGATAAATCGCGTTTGCCAGGTTGAGGCAAGGCGTTGTTGAGATTGTCTTTCATCGGCGGTAAAGTGGTGTGAGCAAATGAGAAAAAATAAATCGCTTTGGTCGTTGGACGAAACCAAGATAGGGCTGTTTATGGTCGCGGCGGTTTTCGCCGTTTTCTTCCTCAATTTCTCTTTTCTTAACGCCATATCTCTAAAGATGGGCGACCTGAATTTCAAAGTGCGCGGCCCGTTGCAGGGAAAACGGGACGTGGTAATCGTGGCAATCGACCAAAAAAGCCAGGACAAATTCGGCAGGTGGCCCTGGACCAGAACAGTCCTAGCGGGATTGATAACAAGATTGTCGCAGTTCAACCCGAAGATTGTCGGAACAGATATAGTCTTCTCCTATCCCGAGGAAAGGCCCGACCACGAGCTTGCCCGCGAGCTTTTAACGCTCGCGCCCAAAAACGGGGAGTTGCGGCAGGCGATAGAGACAGCCGAAAAAAAATCTGACGCCGACGGCATTCTGGCCGGGGCGATTAAAAGTGCCGGGAACGTGGTGCCTGGCTATTTTTTCCTAACGCACGAGGATGACATAGCCCAATTAAAGATGGACACCGAGGCCGAGTATAAAATAATAAAGCATTCGCGATTCCCGGCGGTGAAACTTCCGTCCGAGGGGGGAAGGCGGGATTTCGAGGTCAAAAAGGCGGTCGGCGTGAAGCCAAACATAAAGACGATTACCAACGCGGCCCCGTACACCGGTTATTTCAACATGTTCCCCGACGAGGACGGCATGATGCGCGGCATCACGAACGTCGTGGAATTTAACGGAAAATATTTTCCGTCCCTAAGCCTTCAGCTACTGCGCGGATGGTTTGGCGACGACCAGATGAAGCTGGAGGTCGAGGAGTACGGCGTTAAGGGGATACACGTGGGCGGGAGGTTCGTTCCGACGGACGAGCACGGAATGACACGGATAAATTATTACGGCGACGACAAGGCGTTTCCCGTCGTCTCCGCGGCGGACTTGGCGGAAGGGGGGCTACCGGACGAAAAACTCGACGCGCTTTTACGCGGAAAGATAGTCATCATAGGCGCGACGGCCATAGGCATTTACGACATGCGCTCCACCCCCTTCGGCGTGATGCCGGGGGTCTTCCTGCACGCTTCCTTTATTCAGAACGTGATTGACGGAATAGTGCTTAAGCGCGCCGGATGGTATTTAATGTTTGACGCTCTTTCCATAATCCTGTTGGGAATCGTCCTGACGCTCGCCATGAGAAGGCTCAGCGTGGTCGGGGGCGCCGTTCTGGCGGTCGCGCTTATTCTTGGCTACATATGGTTCCAGCGTTACATGTTTGTGACGGAGAGCACGATTTTGTACATCCTTTATCCCGTTTTGTCCATCGTGATGGTTTACGGCGGAATCGCCTTTTACAAATATCTGGTGGAGTCGCGCGAAAAGAGGCATGTAAAAAACGCCTTCGAGCACTACCTCTCGCCGAAGGTGATAAGCAAAATTATGGAGGATCCGGCCAAACTAAAACTGGGCGGGGACATGAGAAACCTCACCGCCTCCTTCTCGGACGTGAAGGATTTTTCCGGCATATCCGAAAAACTCACCCCCGCCGAACTGGTCGAGCTTCTTAACGAGTATCTCACCGAGATGACCAACATAATCTTGGAGAAGGACGGCACGCTGGACAAATACATCGGCGACGCCATCGTCTCCTTTTTCGGGGCGCCGCTGGAGTACGAGGACCACGCGTGGCGCGCTTGCGCGGCCACCATCCTTTGCAAAAAGCGGCTCACGGAGCTTCAGGAGAAATGGGGCGCCGCCGGCAAGCCCATGATTGCGGCTCGGTTCGGCTTGAACACCGGGAACATGCTGGTGGGCAACATGGGGTCGCACCAGCGGTTTGACTACACGATAATGGGGGACGAGGTGAACCTCGCCTCACGCTTGGAGAGCATAAACAAGCAGTACGGCACTTGGATTTGCGCTTCCGAATCAACGTGGCTGGCTGTGGAGGCGGTAAGGATGTCGCATGGCGGCGACGGTAGGGCCGTTGCCGTTGTTGTAACCCAGGAGAGGCGCGAACATCCGTCCGAATACAGAAAGGCCGGGTTTGAATGGCGCGAGCTGGACGTTATACGCGTCGTGGGGCGCAAGGCTCCGGTGAGGATTTTCGAGCTTTTGGATTTCAAGGGGGGCCTGTCCAAGGAAAAGGAGGCGTGGCTTGCCGCTTATAACGAGGCGTACGGGCTATACACCGCGCGGAAGTTCGACGCCGCCATGGAAGCCTTCAGGGCGGCGGTCAAGATGGACTCCGAAGACGCGGCGTCCGGAAAAATGGCCGCAAGATGCGAGGGGTTTTTGAAAACCCCCCCTGCGGTCGACTGGGACGGCGTGTTCACCCACACCTCCAAATAGCCCTTACTAGCTAATTGCGCTAGATATGCACATTGTTTAACAAAAGCATACACAGAATGTCTCGCCTCGGCATAACGCATTGTTTTGCCGGGCATAATGAGTGGCGTGGAAAATGCAATGTCATGAGGAGAAGCCGATTGGCGTCAAAAGGCTCATTGGCTTGACTATTTCATGTTGGGCTATTAATATGAACGGCAGAGGGTTGGCAACACAAATGTCAAACATAAAGTGTTGCAAAATATTAGAAGGGACGTTGAGTGTTTAAGTCATTTTTAGTCCTAGTATCGCTGTCATTGGTCGGCCTTTTTCCGTCGGGGGCGTTCGCCGCGAGTTTCTCCGCCGAGGTTGTCGATATCGACGGGAACGCGTACATCGCGCCCAAATCCGGGAAAACGCCCCCTTTTGCAAAACCTAAAAAGAGTTCCAACGGAGCCAAATCACTCGAAGGAAAGCGCGGAGACGCGCTGGGGCACCTATACGAGGAGGGGGAGGTCGTCAACGACGAGGGTAAGATTTTTGTGGCCCCGGGAAAAACCGTCCCGGCGGTAAAGGGGCAGATACTTTTCCCCGGCGACGTGGTCGAGACCAAAGGCGGGGCCGAGGTGGAGCTTCTTTTCGAAGACGGCAACATAACGAGAATAGGCGAGAACTCCAAGTTCACCATCATGCAACTTACCGTTGAGAAAAACTCCGCAAGACGGGCGGTCATAGACCTCGCGGTTGGCAAAGTAAAAAACTCCGTTTTAAAATTGGCCAACAAGCAGTCCAAGTTCGAGGTGCACACGAAAACCGCCGTCGCCGGCGTGACCGGAACCCCGCATTGGACGGTTTCCGTAAGTCCGGAATTTGAGCCGAAGGTGGAGGTGGGCCTGCTCGTCAACGGCAAGGACTCCACGCAGGGCGTTTTGGTGAAAAGCACCGGCCCGAAGGCTTCGTCCGTGGTCTTAAAACCCGGAAGTAAAACCGAAGTGTTTTTTGGCAAACCGCCGACGTCTCCCGAAAAAATGTCCGCCGAAGAGATTGCGTTGTTGAAAAATTTATTGCCCATTAAGACCGGCATGTCGGTTCAGAAGGAAAAAAGACGCGAGTTCGACCAGAAATGGGGTGCCGTGGCGGCCAATAAAGAGCCTGCCATAGAAGCTCCGCCACAGGCGGTCGAGGAGCCAGAGGAAGGCCCGGCCGAAAAACCCAAGCTGGGGCAGATGGATTACAACCAAGTTCAGTTTGATTCCACACCAGAGGGCGGCGAGGTGTATGTGGACGGAACCTTCCTTGGAAACACGCCGCTCTCAACCCCCGTCAAGGACGGCACCCACAATGTGAAAATCTCCCTCCAGGGTTATGCCGATTGGAATAAAAAAGTGCCGACAACGGCGGGTTCCAAGGTCTTAGCCACCCTCGTGAAGACCAAATAAACCCTTCCCACCATCCTTGCGAACCTTAAAAAAACTTCCCTAGACCTCGTTTTTCAAGGGCTTTCATATATATTTTTGACCCCAAAGAAAAATATCTTGACATACTAGATGTGGGTGTAAGAGACTACGCCTTACACAATATATGGGGATTTTGGCCCGGACGGCCAAATAAAGCGTTACAATATTTTTGAAGGGGTTGGGTTATGGGAGAGCTTGTTATCGAATCAGGTGCTAAGAAGAAGGTTGCCGCAATGAAAGACAGCAAAACAGCGCTTTCGGAAAACGCAATGAAGGTGCTCGAGCGCCGCTATTTGTGCAAGAACGAAGACGGGAAAATCATAGAATCCCCATCACAGCTCTTCCGTCGCGTCGCGCGAAACATCGCCCAAGCGGACACCGTTTTCGCTCCGAACGCCGACCTTTCCGAGGTGGAGGATGAGTTCTACCAGATGATGGCGAGCCTCGAATTCCTGCCGAATTCCCCCACGCTTATGAACGCCGGAAGGGAGCTTCAACAGCTTTCGGCATGTTTCGTCCTCCCGATAGAGGATTCGATGGAGTCCATTTTCGAGACCGTGAAAGACACCGCCCTAATCCACAAAAGCGGCGGCGGCACCGGGTTCTCCTTCTCGCGCCTGCGGGCGGCCGGTAGCAGGGTGAAATCCACCAGCGGCGTCTCCTCCGGCCCGGTCACATTCATGCGCGTGTTCGATTCGGCCACCGAATCGGTGAAGCAGGGCGGTACGCGCCGCGGGGCGAACATGGGGATACTGCGGGTCGACCATCCGGATATCTTGAGCTTCATCTCCTGCAAGGCGGACGGCAAGGAGTTTAACAACTTCAACATCTCCGTCGCCATAACCGACGAGTTCATGACCGCGCTGATGGAAAAAAGGGATTACAACCTGATAGACCCGAACTCGAAGGCGGTCGTCGGAAGTTTGAGCGCGTCGGACGTTATGGACAAGATAATACACTACGCCTGGAAAAACGGCGATCCCGGCGTCGTGTTCATAGACAGGATAAACAAGGACAACCCCACGCCGAACGTGGGCGAGATTGAAAGCACAAACCCGTGCGGCGAACAGCCGCTTTTGCCTTACGAGTCCTGCAACCTCGGCTCCATCAACATGACAAAGTTCGTCAAGAAAGGCGCCGTCGACTGGACGGGGCTGGAGCGCATTGTCCGTTCGTCGGTGCATTTTCTGGACAACGTCATAGACATGAACCGCTACCCGATAGTCAAGATAGAGAAAATGACGAAGGGAAACCGGAAAATCGGGCTGGGCGTCATGGGGTTCGCGGACATGCTCATCATGCTCGGAATACCGTACGACTCCGCCGCCGCCGTGGAGATGGGCGAGAAGGTCATGAACTTCATCAACGTGGAGTCCAAAAAGGCATCGCAGAAGCTCGCCGAGAAAAGGGGGGCCTTCCCGAACTTCAGGGGTAGCATTTACGACAAGCCCGGCGCGCCGAAACTTCGCAACGCCACCACCACCACAATCGCCCCCACCGGCACGATTTCCATCATCGCCGGAGTATCGTCCGGCATAGAGCCGCTGTTCGCCGTCTCGTACATCCGCACCGTGATGGACAACGACAAGCTGGTGGAGACCCACCCGTTGTTCGAGCAGGTGGCGCACGACAAGGGGTTCTATTCGGCGGATTTGATGAAGAACATCGCGCTAAAAGGCTCCGTGCACGGCATAAAAGAAGTGCCGGACGCTGTGGCGAAGATTTTTGTCACGTCCCACGAGATTTCGCCCGAGTCGCACATTCGCATGCAGTCCGCCTTCCAAAAACACACGGACAACGCGGTGAGCAAGACGGTCAACTTCTCCAACTCCGCCACCGAGGAAAACGTGAAGAACGCCTACATGCTCTCGTACGACATGGGGTGCAAAGGGGTGACGATTTACCGCGACGGCTCAAGGGACGGCCAGGTGCTCTCCACCGGCAAGACCACCGAGTCGAAGGAGCCGCAAGCTCCGCTTGCCGTGGAGGATCACAAGCGCACCCCGAAGGCGCGCCCCGGCGTCGTGAGGGGTAGCACGCAGAGGTTCACCACCGGATGCGGAAAAATCTACGTCACCGTGAACGAGGACGAGAAGGGGAACCCCTTCGAGATGTTCGTGCAGATAGGCAAGGCGGGCGGTTGCGCCGCGTCGCAGACCGAGTCAATCGGCAGGCTTGTGTCGCTAGCGCTTCGCTCCGGCATAGACGCCGCAGAGCTTAAGAAAAATCTCGTCGGCATCTCCTGCCACCAGCCTGCGTGGGACAACGGCGGCAAAATCCTCAGTTGCGCGGACGCCATCGGCAAGGCGCTAGCCAATTTCGGCAACCACGAGCAGGTCGCCGAACCCAAGGGTAAATCCGGCAACGGAAACGGCAATGGGAACGGTCACGGCCACGACCATAACGTCATATCGGTCGGGGCCTGCCCCGACTGCGGCGGCTCGCTAGAGTACGCCGAGGGTTGCATGACCTGCCGTGGGTGCGGTTACTCGAAGTGCTCCTAACCGGAAATGGTGGAGCAGTTTTCCGATTCAGATTTTGGCGAGAGGGTTGAGAAAAACTCAACCCTTGCCCTAATCGATTTCTGGGGGGACGGATGCGCCCCCTGCCGCGCGCTAGCCCCGATTCTGGAACAGCTCGCCGAAGAAAACAAAGAACATCTCCTAATCGGGAAAATCAAAGTGGAGGACAATCCAAAGACCTCCACCAAATATGGCGTGCGCGGAATGCCCACTCTGCTCTTCCTAAAAAACGGCGAGGTAAAAGAGATGCTCGTCGGCTACCGAAACAAACCCGCAATCCAAAAGGTCATCGACGCGCACAAGTAGGCGCACATTGTTGTCATTCCCGCGATGTCATCCCTGCCCAGTCTTGGGGGCAAGAGGGAAGGCGGGAATCCAGATTCTTTCAAATTCCTTTTTTGGTGCGCCGGGGTCAGGATTGATTTGTTGCGGTCTCCTTGAATTCTCCATGTAATTACTTTATAGTTACATTGAACGTGAGAGCGAATGGAGGAGCGCAATGAAGGTTAATATTATTGAGATAGGAAATTCAAAGGGAATCAGGATTCCGGCCGCCATGCTTAGGCAGTTGGACATTGAAACCCAGGTGGAACTTGAGATTGAAAAAAATAATATTGTATTAAAACCGGTCAAAAGCAAGCCAAGAGAAGGTTGGGACAAGGCCTTTAAGCTGATGCATGAAAGAAAAGACGACGCCATATTAGACGAAGGCATTGACGCGGAAATGGAAGATTGGGAGTGGAAATAAGACAATACGAGGTTTACCTTATGGACCTCGACCCGACCATGGGGCATGAGATAAAAAAGAAACGACCGTGCCTTGTTGTCTCTCCCGACGAGATGAACCGGAACATTCAGACCGTTATAGTGGCCCCGATGACCACAAAATCCCACGATTATCCCTCAAGAATAAAGACGACCTTCGGCAATAAAAAGGGATGGATAGTTTTGGATCAAATCAGGACTGTGGACAAGCGTAGACTGATAAAAAAAGCCGGCAAGGTAAGCGGAGAAACGGTGGCTAAGGTTAAGGTCGTTCTAAGGGAAATGTTGGTTGATTGAATATTAAACCGATTGCTAACAACGTTGGGAGGTTTTTGGAAAAATGTCGGCAAGTGAAAAACGGGTAAGCGTCGGCATTTATATTTTTCGCGACATAGAGGTTCTGGATTTTTGCGGCCCGTACGAAGTTCTCAAGGCCGTCCGAACCGATTCGAATCGACCGCGCGAAAGCACCTCCCCTTTTGATGTGCATTTAATTTCCACTTCCACGGAGACCGTTGCCACATCCGGAGGCATGCGCGTGTCGCCAGATTTTTCCGTGGCGAACCACCCGCCTTTGGACATACTCATCGTGCCGGGGGGATGGGGGACGCGGGAAGAGATGAACAATCAAAACACGATTGATTGGATAAGCGAAACCTCGAAGAAGGTGGAAATCACGGCCTCGGTCTGTACGGGCGCGCTTTTGCTTGGCAAGGCCGGTTTGTTGGCGAACAAGCACGCCACCACGCATTGGAAGTCCATCGACTGGCTGGGCCAGCTTTTTCCGAGCACAACCGTCGAAAAAAACCGCCGCGTTGTCAAAGACGGGAACATTTTTACGTCCGCGGGAATTTCTGCTGGAATAGACCTGGCGTTAATTCTGTCGGTTCATTATTTCGGGGAAGAAATCGGGAGGGCTACCGCGCGTCACATGGAATATCCTTTCCCCGCAGAATTGCTCGGGATATTAGACTGAGAAAAAGGCGTTGCATTTGGGTGATGTCCCGTCATGCGGTAGAATAATTGCACAGGGAATATGAAATGACCAAAGAAACATTACTCAAAGAAAAACGGCTGGAAATACTCCGTATCGCCCAAGAACACGGCGCACACAACGTCCGCGTGTTTGGCTCGGTGGTGACCGGGGATGCCGGGCCTAACAGCGACATAGATTTTCTAGTCGAGTTTGACAAAGAGCGAAGCCTTTTGGATCAAGTCGGCCTCATTCAGGATTTGGAGGATTATCTGGGGCAAAAGGTTGACGTGGTCACTCCCAACGCCCTTCATTGGTACATCAAAGACAGCGTAATTGCCCACGCCGTAAAGCTGTGAAAGACGACAAGCTTTACATAATCCATATTCAGGAATCCATCGAGTTGATATTCCAGTACACCACCGAAGGGCGCGGGTTCTTCCTTCGAGATAGGAAGACACAAGATGCGGTAGTTAGGAACTTGGAGATTATCGGCGAGGCCGCAAAACGGGTTTCAGAAAAAACACGCTCTCTTTCCACGAGCGTCCAATGGAAACGTATTGCCGGCTTGCGCGACGTACTCATTCATCAGTATGAAGGAGTGGACTTGGAAAAAGTCTGGTCGGTTGTTGAAAAGGAATTGCCAATTCTCAAGGAATCGATAAGAAAGCTTCAATAGGCGGTTGATCGCATATTTCAACGCGCGTTAGGCCGTGAGGTCAATCTGTTGGACGGTGCCTGCTGTTCCGTCCTCTCTTAGGAAAACGCCGGTTGAGCGGACGGCGCCTTTAAGCGAGTTGTCCTGGTTTTTTATGTCAAACGGAGTGCTTATGCCGTTGACGGATATCGCGCCTATCCCAAGCGAGGAAAGGCTCTGCAAATTGTCGGTACCGTCCTGGTTTTTCGTCAGCACTTTCAGCTTGTCGAAAACGGGGTTGCTCGAGTCTATCCAGCCTTTGCCGGTTTTGTCGTAGGAGGCCAGCTCGCCAAATCCGTTTCCGGTGGTAGGCCCGAACATCTCCCCGCCGTTGTCGATTTTTCCGTTGCCGTTTTTGTCCAGAACAAGGAACCCGCTCCCATTGTTCGCGAAGTTGACGTTGTCAGTCCGCCCCTTCGGTGAAAGATTGAAGGAGAAGCGCTGGTCGGAAAGTTGTGCGGCGGTGCCGCCAAAGTTGACGACCAGCGGATCGGTCTTTTTTGCGTCCCCGAGGTTTATGTTCGTCTGGCTGGATGTTGAATATTGGTATTGCATGCTCACGTCCAGACTGAAATTAATTTCCTTCCCGTCGGCGGTCTTGATGACGCCTTTTGCCTGAAACGCGGTTTTTTCGGATTCGCTGTACGAATCTGTTTTATTGTAATGAACGCCCCAGCCGACTTTTGTAGGGTCGGCGGATGGCGCTGGCTGGGCCGCTTTTTCCGGCGGCGGGGCGGCGGCCTGTGCTGGCTGTTGTGCCATTTGCATTTTGTCAACCTTATGTCCGGTAAGCGCCTCGATCATCTGGCGGAGCATTTCCAGTTGCGGGTCGTCCTGCGCTTTGTTGAAAATATCCACGATTGACGCCGGTGTCGGACTGGAGACAGCCGGGGCGGGGGGAGGACTTTTAGGCTCCGGCGGCCCGTCCACCCAAACGCGAAGCGTTTCTGACGACTCGCTACGCTTGTAACTCTCGCGCGCGCTCGTCATCGAGTAGCTTGAGTCGGCGATTATCATTTCCTATTCTCCAAAAATATCAGCGGACGCAGTTTTCCCTAAAGTTGGTTTCCCAATAATGACCCCGTTTGATGTCTCCGCCATATTTTGCGAATATTGCGGTTAGCTAATTTATCGGCAGAAAAGTCCCAAACTTTACCGACAGGGTTCGGAGCGGGGGACTAGGTTACTTCTTGGTGGCGGTGTCGAGTGCGCCTAGGAAAACTTCGGGTGGTTGGGCGCCCCTGACCATGAACTTGCGGTCTATTACGAAACATGGGACGGCGTTTATTCCGAGCTTGCGCCCCTCGTCCTCGTCGTGGCGCACCTCTTTGGAGTAGCTGTCGCCGTTCAAGAGTCTGATGGTCTCGTCGGGCGGGATTCCTATCTCTACGGCAAGCTCGGTCAGCACGCCCTTGTCGCCTATCTGTTTTCCCTCCGTAAAATAGGCCGAGAAAAGACGCTCCTCCGCCTTGTCCTGAAGGCCGTGCTTGGCCGCCAGATGTACAAGCCTGTGAGCGTCGAACGTGTTGGTCGGCGCCGTTCGGTCAATGTAGAATTTAAGCCCCGCCTCCTCCGCGGTGGCGGTCACCTGCGCGGTGGTCTTTTTCGCCCACTCGACCGACTGGCCGTATTTATCAGCGAGCATCTCGTGGATGGAGACGCCCGGTTTGTGTTTCGCGTCCGGGTCCAGCTCGAAACTTTTCCAGATTATTTTAACGTCGTCCGTTTTCGCGAAGCGGGAGAGCGCCGTCTCAAAATTTCGTTTGCCTATGTAACAGAACGGGCAGACGAGGTCGGACCAAATTTCAACCGTGACCATGGTTCAGGCGCGCCCTCCAAACGCCGTTATGAGCATGAAAAGGACATAAAAAACTCCGCCCGCCAGAAGCGGCGCGGGGGTCAGCTTGTTCCTCCAGCGCAGTTGAAGGTAGATTAGGCCCGCCGCCAACATCGTTAGAAAAACGGACAGTAGTTCGTAATAACCGAGTTTCCACTCCGTTAGCAGGATGCCGACCACGACAATCACGGAGCTTTGCCACACCATCGAGCCGGTCACGTTACCCAGCGCAAGGGAGTCCTTCCCCTTTGATATCCAGATGACGGAGTTGAATTTTTCCGGCAGTTCCGTCGCTATGGGAACGACGATTAGCGACAAAATCAAAGGCGACACCCCAAGGCTCAGGGATATGACCTGTATCGCGTCCACAAAAAGCTGGGCGCCCCATATTATCAGGATAAGCGCCGTCGAGACTTGGGCGAGGATGACGTAAAGATGCGGGTTTTTCGATTTTGGGGAGAACAGGCACGGTTCCAGAAAATCCCCCTCGGAAGGTGTTCCCTCCCCGGATTTTATGGCATAAAGAGCGTAGATGACATAAAACAGCACGAGCAGACCGGCGACGAACATTTTGATGATAAAAATGTCCGTGAAAGACGCCGCAATCGCCAGCGCGTAAAAACCCATGAAACATTCCAAGTCCAGCATTAGAGCTTTTGGGTCGACGTTCATTTTGGGATAAGCGGAGCGCTTGTCCTTGTTCCAAACAACCGCCACGCCGGAAACGAACATGGCGAGAGTGGCCAGCATGAACGGCGCGCCGATTATCGCCCCCACGCCAACCGCCGGGCCGGTGGCCTTCGAGCCGAACAGGATGGCGATTATCGGGACCATCGTCTCCGGCATTGCCGTGCCGACCGCCGCGAAAACGCTCCCAATCGCCCGGTCGGAAAAATTCATCTTTTTCCCGAACCATTCCAGGCCGTTGGTGAACAGGGCCGCCCCGGCCAGCACCACGGCGGTGGATGCGATAAGAATCAGATATTGGGCCATGTTTTACATGATACATCCCAACGCGAATCCGTCGCCCAAAAATCTTAGGCTTTCTTTTTTTCGCCAAACGGGTACAATCTTGCCTCAATGAAACAACTTGCACTTACCGACTCGGGGAATATACAGGCGACCGACCTCAAGGGGGAACTGCGCAGTCGGTTCCTGTCCTACGCCATTAGCACCATCGCCTCCCGCGCCCTGCCGGACGCCCGCGACGGCCTCAAGCCGGTCCACCGAAGGATTTTGTACGCCATGTACCGCATGCGCCTCACGCCGGACGGACGCTATCGCAAATGCGCCGCCATAGTCGGCGATGTTTTGGGAAAATACCACCCGCACGGGGATCAGGCGGCCTACGACGCGCTTGTGCGCCTGGCCCAGGATTTCTCCATGCGATATCCGCTGATAGACGGGCAGGGAAACTTCGGCTCGCTCGACGGCGACTCCGCCGCCGCGATGCGCTACACCGAGGCCAAGCTCTCGCCGATGGCAATGGAGCTTTTGAAGGAGATCGAGCAGGACACCGTCCCCTACCGCCCGAACTACGACTCCACGACCGAGGAGCCGGTTTTTCTGCCGTCGCGTATCCCGAACCTTTTGGTGAACGGATCGTCCGGCATCGCGGTGGGCATGGCTACGAACATACCGCCACACAACCTGGTGGAGGTCGTTGACGCTCTTATCGCGATGATTGACGACCCGCAAATAAACACCGCTTCCCTCCAGAAATATATCAAGGGGCCGGATTTTCCAACCGGCGCGTCCATGCTGGTCTCAAAAAAGGAGCTTCGCCAGATTTACGAGGAGGGGAGGGGCTCCGTGCGGGTTCGCGGCGATTACGAGATAGAGGAGCTAAAGCGCGGCAAACAGCAGATTATCATCACGTCGCTTCCGTACACCGTGAACAAATCAAAACTTGTGGAGAAAATCGCCTCCCTTATAATTGAAAAGAAACTGCCGGCGTTGAGCGACATACGAGACGAGTCCTCCGAGGTCATCCGCGTCGTTCTGGAGCCGAAGACCGGGTCGGACATCGGCAAAATAATGGCCTTCCTGTACAAATACACCGACCTTGAGTACAACTTCGCCGTCAACATGACCGCGCTGGACCCGAAGGGGGCGCCGCGCAGAATGACGCTCGCGGACCTTTTGAGGACGTTCTTGGACTTCCGCGTGGAGACGACCGAAAAACGGCTCCAATACGACCTGCGGAAAATAATGGAGAGGTTGCACATCCTGCGCGGATACCTAAAGACGCTAAAGGATCTCGACAAGGCCATCGCGATAATTCGAAAGTCAAAAACGCGGGACGAGGCGCGCAAGGGGCTCATGGCCCACTTCAAGCTGGACGAGATACAGGCCAACGCGATACTGGATCTGCGGCTTGCCGCGCTCGTTGCGATGGAGCTTCACAACATAAAGCTGGAGGCGGCGGAGCTTGAGGCGAGCCGCGAGATGATAGAGGAGATTCTGAAAAGCAAGGCGAAGATAAAAGGACTCGTCAAAAAAGAGCTGGGGGACGTGAAAAAAGAGTTCGGCGACAAGCGCAGAACCGTCATATCCGGCGCCGCGGAGGACGAGGAGGTGGTAACGGCCGACTCATTCGTGGAGCACGAAAAATGTTACGTCATACTGAGCCGGAACGGCTGGGTGCGCAGGATAAAGAGCGAGCCGAACGAAAGCCAGCTTCGATTTAAGGATGGGGATTCGTTGCTCAAAATCATTCCCGCCGACACGAGCGAGCACGTCGGATTTTTTACTTCCGCCGGAAAGGTTTACGTCGTCCGGGCCTACGACCTCACGGCGACCACGGGCTTCGGCGACCCCGTGCAGTCCATCTTTAAATTCGGCGACGGCGAACGCATAATATCGGCCTGGCACTTCCCGCACATAAAGGCGGGAACGGAGGCGGAAGGGGAGTTCCTCGCAGTCATGGAGGGGGGGAACGGTTTCCGCTTCTCCAAGAGCTCCGTGGTGGAGACCACAAAGGCCGGGCGCAAATACGCGAGCGTGCGCGAGGGGGACGCGGTGCTGGATGTGATAACGCTGGATCGCAAGCTGGTCTACGTCGCGCACGACGGCGGAAAAGGGATTTTATTCAAGACAGCGGACGTTCCGTTGCTGACCGGCCCGGGCGCAGGGGTTCGCCTGATAAAACTGCACGAGGGGGAAAGGGTCTTCGGCGTGAAAAATGTGGACAAGGGGGACACCCTTACGTTCGTCTTCTCCAGCGGCAAGGACGACACGGCGAAGGTGTCCGGAATGGAAATCGGCGAGAGGGCCGGAGCCGGGCGTTCATACGGCGGCCCGAAAAAGAAACTGATGGGGTTGGCGCGTGGGTGATTACACAGCAAAGGACATAACGGTATTGGAGGGGCTGGAGCCTGTTCGCGTCCGCCCCGGCATGTACATCGGCGGCACGGACTCGACGGGGCTTCACCACCTCGTATGGGAGGCGGTGGACAACTCCGTCGACGAGGCGATAAACGGCCACTGCAAACATATAGACATAACGATAGCCTCGGATTCCTCCGTGAATGTTTCGGACGACGGCAGGGGCATACCGGTGGACACCATAGACAAGTTTAAAAAACCGGCGCTGGAGATAATCATGTGCACGCTTCACGCCGGGGCGAAGTTCCACAACAAAAGCTATTCCTCCTCCGGCGGGTTGCACGGCGTCGGTATCTCGGTGGTGAACGCCCTTTCCGAAAAAATGGACGTCACCGTGAAGCGGGACGGGTTTGTGTGGACACAAAGCTACTCCAAGGGAAAGCCGGTCACCAAGCTCAAAAAAGGGGAGCCGACCAAGCAGAGGGGGACGGCTATTCATTTCACGGCGGATAGGGAGATTTTTGGAAAGCCCAAGTTCAACTTTAAGACCGTATGCGACCGGGCGGAGACCAAGGCGTTCATCAACCGCGGTCTGAAGATAAGCGTGACCGACGCGCGCACCGGCGATAAAAAACATTTCTATTTCGAGAACGGAATATTGGACTACATGACAAAAACGCTCGGCGCGCAAAAGGGGATACTCCCCGCGCCGTTCTTCGTCAGCGCGAATTCTCCGATAAAATGCGAGGCGGCGTTGCAGTGGACCGAGCGCACGGAGAGCAGGGTGGAGAGCTATTGCAACTCCATCGCCACCGTGGACGGAGGCACGCACGAGGCCGGGCTTAGAAGCGCGATAGTCAAAACCCTACGCGACCTTATCGAGCGCAAGGCGCCCAAGGGGAAGGCCGTTACTTTGACGGCGGACGACGCCAGGGAGGGACTTACCGCCATCCTCTCCGTGTTGGTGGAGCAACCGCAATTTCAGGGGCAGACTAAGGACAGGCTGAACACGCCCGAAACGGCGGGGCAGGTGGAGAACATCGTGCGCCCCGCCTTGGAAAAATATCTTATAGAGAATCCTTCCGTCGCCGACGCGCTGTTGGCGAGGGTGGAGCTTTCCGCGCGCGCCCGCATGGCCTCCCGCGCCGCCAGGGACGAGGTTCATCGCAAGGGGGTCATCTCCCACAGGCTCACTTTGCCGGGAAAACTGGCGGACTGCTCGTCAACCGACCCGGACGAGTCGGAGCTGTTCATCGTCGAGGGGGATTCGGCGGGAGGCTCCAGCAAACAGGCCCGCGAACGAAGGACCCAGGCCATACTTCCGTTGCGCGGAAAAATACTGAACGTCGAGAACGCCGCCGACTCGAAGCTTCAGGCGAACGCCGAGATACAGGCGCTCGTCCTGTCAATCGGGACCGGGGTCGGCGCAGGGTTTGACATATCAAAGCTAAGATACGGCAAGGTGATAATAATGACCGACGCCGACGTGGACGGGGCGCACATCAGCGCCCTTTTGCTCACCTTCTTCTACCGCAACATGCTGAAGTTGATAGAGAACGGGCACATCTACCTTAGTTGCCCGCCGCTTTATCGCATCGAGATAGGCAAGGAGGTGCTTTACGCGGCCGACGACGCGGAAAAGGAAAAAATACTCGCCAAAAACAAACACAGAAAAATCGAGATTTCGCGCTTCAAAGGGCTTGGCGAGATGCCGATGGGCGTGCTGAAGGAAACGACGATGGATCCGAGCAAGCGGAAGCTGTTGCGCGTGGCGTTGGTGGACGAAAAGGAGACCGAGGAGGCGTTCAGCGGCCTTATGGGGAAGGACGCCGGCGCGCGCTTCAAGTTCATTCAGGAGAACGCCGCCGGTTTCGACCTAGATATTTAACCCCAGGTTATCAGCCCCGGAATATATTTGTGGACGAGATGCTCGTGGTTCGGGAGCACGCGCACCGCGAAGCCGAACAAACCCGCGTTGTCGCACGGAATGTTGCCTGTAAATTTGCACAAGTTGTCCTTTGAGACGCCATCGAACTCCATGATGGCCGACTCGCCGCCCTTTATCTCGCCGGCATAATCCATCGGCCCGTAGTAGCACTCCACCACGACGTCGCCCGGCTTTATCTTGTCCAGAAATATCTGGGCCGAGACCTGTTTTCTTTCCCCGACCTTCAACACGTCGGCGCCGCCGTTCGGCGTGACCTCGACCACTTTTATGCTTTTCCAGTCGGCCTCGATTGCCGACTTCCACACGGCGAGCGATTTTATGACGGCCGGGTTTTCCACCACGTAGTTCTGCCAGCGCAATCCGAGCGGTAGATAGTACTTCTCGGTGTATTCGCGCAACATCCTGTTGGTGTTGAACTGCGCATTCAGCTTGGTGAGGCTGGATTTCATCTTGCCCACCCAGCCCTTCGGGATGTTGTCCGCGCCCTTCTCGTAGAAGAGGGGAACGGCGTCGCGCTCCAATATGTCGAACACGGCCCGGCTTTCGACCGAGTCCTGTATCCCCTGGTCCTCGTATTCCTCGCCGGCTCCAATCGCCCAGCCCACGTCCGGCGTATATCCCTCGTCCCACCATCCGTCCAGTATGGAGAGGTTCAAGGCTCCGTTTGCGGAGGCCTTCATGCCGCTGGTGCCGCTTGCCTCCATCGGCCTGCGCGGGTTGTTCAGCCAGATGTCGCATCCCTGCACGAGGTGGCGCGCTATGTCTATGTCGTAGCCTTCAAGGAAGACGATTTTTCTTTTGAACTGTTCCTTTGCGGCGACATGGATGATGTGTTTTATTATGGTCTTTCCCTCCATGTCGCGCGGGTGGGCGGCTCCGGCGAATATTATCTGGACGGGACGATCCTTGTCGTTGAGTATCTTCGCGAGCCTGTCCTCGTCCATAAGTATCAAACTGCCGCGCTTGTAGGTGGCGAACCGCCGCGCAAAACCTATGGTCAGGGCCTCCGGGTTGAGCGCGTTTTGCGCCTCGATGATTTCGGACTCGGCGCCCCCCTTCCTTTTCAGCTGGCTCACCAGCCTGTTTCGGACGAACTGAACAAGCCTTTCCCTGCGTCTCTCGTGGGTGCGCCACAATTCGGAGTCGGGAATCTTGCCGATTCTCTTCCACGTCGTGTCCTCGCCCGGCTTGCTTATCCACGCCTCGCCCAGATACCTGTCGAAAAGGTTTCGCATCTCCTCCGATATCCATGTGCGGATGTGAACGCCGTTGGTCACGGAGCGGATGGGAACCGA